>Ga0265297_10000111_pt1 | contig 280443 bp, 227 predicted proteins | sample Munlanlwell13791_FD_192502 | JGI IMG/M metagenome (GOLD analysis project Ga0265297, IMG submission 192502) | Leachate microbial communities from a municipal landfill in Southern Ontario, Canada - Leachate well 137-91 | ecosystem: Engineered > Solid waste > Landfill > Unclassified | place...
CTCTTCTTCCTTGCCAACAAAGCAAAGAAAGCCCAAATAGTCAAACAATCATTACAAGGCCCTATAACCGAAGATGTACCCGCTTCGATGCTCCAGAAACATCCTAAAGTAACCGTTGTATTGGATAGGGAAGCGGCGTCACTTTTAGAAAATGATACATTAGCGGATAAACCTTTCTTGCCCCGAATTTTATGGCTGCCTATTTATAGCGCAGAAGGCAGGGTGTTATCTGCAAGCAGTGTCAAAAAAGATGCGGCGTCCAGCGCGACTGTAAGCAAGCTGGACCAAAATGTTGAGCTCAAAGTAGGCCAACTTCTAAACGATTTTTCTTTCCCGTTGGATGATATAAAGAAAACAATATCAGCTTTTGTCAGAGATGCCCATAAAGGTTTAGCCGGCAGAAAAAGTTCCCTTAAGATGCTTCCTACGTTTGTGGATAATCCTACAGGAAAAGAAACAGGGCATTTCCTGGCTTTAGATTTAGGCGGTTCAAACTTCCGGGTGCTTATGGTTGATCTTAAGGGCGACGCCAGTAAGCCTGCTGTGGCAATTAAAAGATTTAAATTGACAAGGCATCATACCAGCAAAACCGGCAATGTTCTTTTTGCGGCAATTGCTAATTTTATCAAAAAATTCCTTGTTGAGCAGGGTTATAAGAGCTCCTATGACCTTGGTTTTACTTTCTCCTTCCCGGTTAAACAAACGCAGGTTAACGAAGGGATTTTAATTAACTGGGCCAAAGGCTTTACCGCCAAGGGCGTCGTAGGAAAAAATGTAGTGTATCTCCTAAACCAATCGTTAAAAAATAAAGGCGTCAGAAATGTGAACGTAGTAGCCATAGATAATGATACTACTGGAACGCAAGTTGCAAGAGCCTATCGAGATCCTGACTGCGACATGGGCGTTATTCTTGCAACAGGAACCAATATCTGCGCCAGGCTGCCGGTTTCTATGATAACAAAACCGTTTAGGCGTCTGGGGTATCATTCCAGCCATATGATTGTCAATTTTGAGTCAGGTAATTTCAATAAGCTTTTACCGCGCAACAAATACGATGAAATGCTTGACAGAAATTCGGAAAACCGCGACAAGCAGTGGGCAGAGAAAATGGTTTCGGGAAAATACCTTGGCGAAGTCGGCCGCCTGGCGCTTAAAGATTTAACAGAAAATGGCTTTTTATTTAAAGGCAGGGTTCCCTGGATATTAGCAAAACCAGGACGTTTCACCACGAAGATGATGGGTGAAGTGGAAGCTTTGAGGCTTTGGACCGCAGAAGCCCTACCCACACTTAAAAGCAGGGATTTCTTCGGCAAACACGAAAACAATATAAAAGTTTCACAGTTGGATGCTGAATTAATCCAATTTGCCCTAAACCTTATTTCAGACCGTGCAGCGAAAATTGCCGCAGCCGCAATTATTGGTGCCATCAAAGTATCTGACCCGCATGTAAAACGCAGGCATACTATTGCTGTTGACGGTTCTCTCTTCCAAAAATATCCTTTGTTTAAAAACCACATACAACAAACTTTCAAAAGAATCCTTGGTTCGAAAGCTTCCAATATAAAAATGCAGCTTACTAGTGATGGTTCAGGGGTGGGCGCTGCCATTATCGCGGCTGTGGCAAGCAAGCAAAAAAGCGCTTCCAGCGCGGCTGATTTCCAACGCATAAGCGCGCAGATTTATAATTTAGTGAGATTGCCGCATGTCCAAGAATCCAAACAGATAAACTCAATCTATCAGCTAATCGTCTATTTAGTTAAACAGATGGGCGATTCCCCATACAGAGATTTCAGGTTTCCTTATGAAAGTGCCAAAGTTGCACGTTATGTCTGCCCGGCACAAAATTGGCAAAAAATAACAAAACTTTTGGGATCAATCCAGCCGCATGATTCGGCATCTGTTGTGATGTCGCACTTAATCGTCACTCCTGGAAGAGAGGCGAATAATTACATTCTCATTATGAATGAGCAGCTTTTTAAACAGCCATTCCTGTTGTTTTTTGCATTGGTTCATGAGCTTGCCGGGCATATTGCCTGGATAGAGAAATCCGGAATTACCGGAATGGTTCATGAAGTCAGGGAAGAAGCAATTTCCGCTCAAGCTGAGGAATCATGCATCGAGAGCGCGATTAAAAACGCAGCAGCGTATTTACGCAGCCTTAAAAGCTTACGCACAACATCCGCGGAAGATTTAACATTCTTAGAAATGGTATTGGATCCGGCCCAACTGCAAAATGGGCTAAGGGTTGCGCGTGAACGCGCCAAAATATATGGTAGCAGAAAGGATGAGCAGTCAAAAAAAGAGCCGGGCAGAGGCAGTTCGGCTGCAGCTGGCACAACAGAGATAAAAAGAAATGGGAACGGAAATGTTTCTTCCCTGATATTAAGCGAGCAAGACCTTGCAATAAAAAGAAAAATTATACGTTCGCAGTGGAACGGTGAAAAGAAAGAAGTAATCAGTTTGATAAAATTTAATGACGATAGAGCTCCGTTTAAATTAGCTAAATTTACCTACGGAGAAGATGGAAATTTAACAATGCTGGAATTAATCAGAGTAAGAGAAAAAGGCAAACTTGCAGTTAGGCGGGCTTTTCAATTTCACGCACCTATTTCTAAGGGTTCAACAATGCACTTTATTTACCGCAAGGTAAACGGCAGCAGCCGCAAAAAAGTGCCCTACATCAGCATATCTGAAGCTGGAAACGGTATCCAATTGTTAAGTAATTATGAACTTAGAGAGAGGGTAATGGACCGCTCTAGTGGAAAAACCAGGATAAAAAGGATGCAAGTTAGCTTGCTGGAATACAACGAAGATCCTAATAATGCAGTTTTGGATGCTTATCCATTGAGGAGGAACGAAGAAAATGCGGATAATTCAAATTTAGCAGCAAGCGAGGCCTCTTCATCGGCACAAGCCAAACCTGACTTTGCCGTGCTTATCCATCCTGCCCCGAATGATTCTATCAGCTTAACTGCTTACCGCCGGGCTTTGGAGGGAGTTAAACGTGTGGTTCATATTGGCCACTCCTCAAATTTATTCTATTTGGAAGTTCCGGGAAGAATCCGGCAGTCAGGAGCGCAATTCATAAATCCGGCAATCAGCGATAGTGGTTCTTTCCGGCCGCCATTTGATTTCAAAGAAAGAGTATTGTTTGCCGGGGGAGATGTAAAATCCTCTCTTTTAACTGCGATACAGCATGTTGCAAAACAGGCATTTGAAGAGGGAGATAAAGAAATAACAGCTGAAATTGATGCGCAGGCCACATATTTAAGCCGGCCGCATTCTGCGCCGTATTCTTTGGAAGAGACTTTGCAGAAAGTAGAAAGAGGAGAAAATCTGCAAGGATTTTTTAATGCATCGCGCATAAAGAAAGCAACAGAACGAATACCAGAATTTCTCATTCATCTCTTTTCAGGTTATAAAGATCAAAACCGCGATTTTGAAACCTCTTTCCTTGCAAAATATAAAACAACAGTGATGATGGGAAGAATTCAAATCGGCCTCAACCCCGGTATTGATTCGAAACAGGCATTAATTATCAAAATAATTCGTCCCGTAAAAGTTTCTTCCGCTACCGGGGAAAGAGAAAATAAATCTGCGAGTTCATCTGTGTTTGTTCCTGGGCGTATAGGCATTCTTACTGGAGGAGGCCCAGCTTCCGGTCATAACCAGGTAATTTATGCGGCGTTTAAGAAAGCGCAGGAACAAGGTATCAGCCTGATTGCAATTCAAAACGGCTGGCATGGGTTATTCAAAGAAAGCCTTATTAAAAAGGCCCATAAACTTGCTTTACGGGAAATTGAACCATATCATACCATGGGCGGAACAGTGTTAGGCACTTCGCGTTTTAATCCCTATGAAGCGAAAAATTTAGCAGCAGGTGTCCCGCAGAAGATATGGGAAAATATCAAAAACCTTAAATTAGATGGGCTTATTACTTTGGGAGGAGACGATACTAACGGCGTTACCGGTAAGCTTTCCGCAGAACATCCTGATTTTCCTTTCATTGGTTTACCTAAGACAATGGACAACGATCTTAACCTGCCGCACATAAGCGCTCAAACCTATGGTTTTGATACTTTTACCCAAAGAGGCGCTGAAGCTCTTAGGTGGGGCATAGCTGATGCTAAAGGGCGCCGCGCTATTTTGGTGGTTGAAGTTTTTGGCAGAAATGCAGGATTCGTGGCTATGCGTATCGGAAAACTTGTTGGAGCAACCCGCACATTAATTCCGGAAAAACATCCCGTAGCGCTTAATGCCGTAATTAGAGATTTAGTCAAGCACCATAAAAAACACGGGTATGCGGTATTAGTCGTTTCTGAAGGTGTCCAGATTAATCTTGGCTACGGCAAAAACAAAGAAATTTTAGAAGCAGGTTTTGCCAAGGACCTGGTAGCTAAAGCTATTTTTGAAAAAGGTGAAAGCGACCTGGATGCTTTCGGCCATCCAAAGCTTGAAGGAGTGGGGGTTGTCATTACTGCCGCGCTCAAAAACCATCCATTGGTTAAGAAAAACAAAATACATGTGATGCAGGCGGGAAAAATTGATTACCTCTTTCGTTCAGCTCCCACATCAGATTACGATATGCGCATGTGCGGTATGCTTGGAGAAGCGGCAGTTAGCCAGATTATGCAAGGAAATAAGGCTCGACTGCTCTATGTGGTCAGAAATAACGTTAAGGCTATTGATATTACCAGAAAATTAGGAGGAAGGCACATTGACCTTAAAAACGTAGCCAGCCACATAAAAGAATTTAAGCAGGCAAACCGCGGTTTGGCTAGTTCAGCCCAGCAGACTAAAGTTATTCTCGAGATTGACGCCAGAGCTCTGGTTAAGACTTTCAACTGTACAATCGGAAAAATCCCAAAAAGGTTTTGGGATGATATACGAAAGCTGGGAATAGACGTAATCTGGTTTAAGGGTGTCTGGCAAAAAAGCCCGCTTTCAGAGCGTTGTATGCAATGGCTGAAAGGGCATCATCAAGAAAAGCTGGAGCGTTGGGCTTCAGCCTATGACGTTTATGATTATAAGCTTGATAGTAATTTTGCTAAAAATGATGAAGAATTTGAAGCGGTCTCCGGCTACCTTAAAAGTAAAGGCATAAAAACAATTCTTGATTTTGTTACCAACCATCTTTCCGCTGATAATCCTCTGGCAAAGCATTTTCCATGGCTTTTCTTTAGTTGGGAAAATTTTGAACAAGCTTATCAGGTAGCTTGCCGGCTGAATCCAGCTATGCGCATAGAAAAAGAAGTTTTTCTTAGAGACTGGATAGGGGACAAAGCTCCGGGAGAAATTAAGCTGGAGGATTTGCCTTGTCGTTGTTTCCATCGCATCGGCAAGTATGCGATGAAGACTTCGCGCTATTCAAAACATGATCCCGACATGGGAAATCTTTTACAGGTAAATTATCTTAACCGGCAGGCACGCCAATTTATGGTTGATACGATACTGGGCGGTAAAATCGCAAAGCTTACCTTAAACGGAGGTTTCCGCGCTGACCTTGCTCATTTGGCTTTACGCCATCGTTTCTTTGACCGCTGGACAGATGCTTTGGGTTTAAAATGGCAGGAGTTTGAAAAGAAAATGCCTGATGAATTTTGGCAAAGAGTTGTAAGCATGGCTAAAGCAAAAGGGATGCTTCCAGTCGCGGAAGCGTTTGATTGGGACGAAAATGACAAGGGAAAACCATACAACAATAATTCATTAGTCGGACAGCTTCAGCGGTTAGGCTTAATAACCTACGACAGCGTTATATATGAGGGTTTAAAAAATGCAGCAATTAGCAGCGCTGATATACGGGGATGGATTGACCGTAACAATGTGGGTTTTAAGAGTATCGCCGATTTTGATGCATTTTTTGAAAATTCTCTTCACTATACTGAAAATCATGATGAAGCGCCTTATCGTTTTGTCTTTGGCAAATATGCTCCGGCGGCAACTGCTTTTTCTTTTGCTATACCAGGCTATGTCTTGTTAACTTTACGCCAGCTTTTAAATATGGGTTTTCCTGCCGGTGTCGAGTCATATATAAATATCAACGATAAAGGCCCGGACATGGGCGTCTATGCCTATAAATACGACGAACGAATTACTAAACAGCGGTTAGATAGGCTCGTAGATAAAGACCTTAAAAAGATACTGCGTTTAATTTCTCGGCCGGCGTTTCGGCAAGGTTCGCTTTTCCATACAGCATACCTTGAAAACAAAGAAGGCAGAGAGCTGGCTTTAGGCCGGACGCCGCTAGTGCCTGTATTTCGGTATTCAGACAAAGAAATAGGCCTGGCTATAATAAATCATAATGGCCTGCCGCAAGAACTGGTTATAAATCCTGATGCTATGGATAAATATTTTCATGCAAAATATAACGGAAATTCCTATAGGATGAAAGCAGGCGCGCTTTTAGATTTTACCGGCTCGGTCGGTACGCAAAATGCATTAGCAGAGCAGGCTAAAGGATATCGTTTGGGTCTTAATAAAAAGATAACCGTAACACTTCCCGGCAATGGATACGTTCTCTTACGTTTTGCCGCTAAAACAGCAGATAAGGCAGCAGGTAGTATGGCTCTGGCAAGTTCGGCTGCGGCAAAAACTCCTATTTTGCGCCCGGCTTATCATCTTACTTTAAACAATCATCAACCCGCCGGTACAGAATGGTCACTGCGGCATTATTTTGAAAGTTATCTTCCGGTATTAGCCGCCCTGGCGCTTCCTAAGCAAGATTGGGAAAGGCTTTTCCCGCATTGGAAAGGAGTTGAGCGCAAAGGATTAAAACTTAACTACAGCGTTTCGTTATCTCTTTCCCGGGAATTGCAGGATTATACCCGCGCCCTGATAAAACTGGTTAAAAGCGTAAAATTCCACTGGGATGCTACAGCCAAGGCTGAGATTAATGATTTAGTAAAGCGCAGCGAATTGCCGCAGGAAATCGGGCTTATTTTAAAACCGGTAGAAGCCTGGGATGATGAAGATGTAAAATTCGTCCATACTTATTTTAATTTTAACCCCCCGCATGACGGTAGTATTACCAGAGTCAATAACCTGTGTTCGCAATATAAGAAAATTTGGCCGGCCTTTGCCCAATTTTATGACGAAATCTGGAGCGATAAAACTGCCAGCTCTATGCCTTGGGGCGGTTTTGTCCGTAAAGATTTCAGAACTCAAAAGCCGGAAGCCAACGATAAAGTGACGGCAAAGGCTTTGCTTATGGGAATAATATTGTCCTACTTTAACCGGCATCTTTTTGCACAAGGCGAGATAAGGCTTGCAGGAGTTATACTCCATGACAAGCGCTATTATCATCACTATGCAAAAGACGATATAAAAAATAGCCGTCATAATCACGCCCGCAGATATTTTGAACGTCCGGTTGATTTCAGTAAATTTCTAAAGACAGATGCGGAAGATAAAAAAGTGCGCGAAGAGAAAGAAAACAACCGCGTTGATAAAAAATCAGAAAATCATTTCACTCGCTTGGCGAAAAACCAGCAAGATTGTATTGCTTTTGTAGAAGAAATGACGAAAGCTTTAACTATATTTCCTAATCTTGTGGCGCTACTATCAGTTTCGGACGAATTGGCCAGGGCTGCGGAGCAAAACAAAACACTGGAGCAAATCGTACGCAGCAAAGAGCATCGCGGAAACGGAAAATTCTTAAGATGGAATGAAATCGGAAAAATCAGTTTCAGTGTTACGCCGCATATTATTCCTGCAGCTTTAATTGATCAGCGGCAGGCCATGATAGATGAACGCAATTTATTTGATATGCCTAAGGAAAAGCAGGATGAACATCTGGCTAGGTATAAGCCATGGCTTTATTATCATGAAAAACCTTTGAATAATCCAACGCCGTTATCGAATGGATTTAAAGAAGAGCGCCATCAGTTAAGCCGCAAAGTTGATGTTGTAAATCACGTACGCCTGGCAAAAGAAGAATGCCGCCAGGTTTACGGCCAAAAGCACATGCGCTGGATTTGGAACGCCGAAGCCAACATGGACAGTACTTACGCTAAGATTCTTTCTGATGAAGGCATAAGACTGGGGTTTGTCGGCTTCAAGAAGGATGGAGGTAATGATAGCGGCCATTTTGCTTATATAAAGAATTTAAACAAATTACCTTATTTGCGGCCAATTCAGCCGGTAGTATACGATAAGGTTATCCTTTGTCCGTATTCCGCGCACAGCGATAGCCCGTGGGGACAAAAATATCTTGACTGGCAGGGCGGGGCGTATCGTGAGGTAAATGATTTTACGCCTTGGAATGAGCTGCTCTCTTCCCCTAAATTTTATAAGCTCGATGAGCATGAAGCCGCCAGAAGCAACGCCGATTTTCTTGCTGCCGCCAGGGAAATTCCCTATGGTGACGGATTGTCGCAAGCCTGGCGCGTGGCTTCAGAATTTACCGACGGTGAAAATGCCGTGCAGAATTATGGAACCGGCGGTTTAATCTGGCTCTACAAGCTTATTGCATTGCAGCGCATGTCCGGAAGAAAGCCAAGGATTGCCACTGCGGATGAAATTATAAATATTTATGAACAGAAAAGAAAAGCAAACCAGAAAATTCTTTTTGAAGTTAAAAAAGTTCCTTTTGGAACCTGGAGCCATACCAATCAGCTTTGGATAGCCGGCAACGAAACGCAATGGTGGCTTTATTATTATTTGTCCAGATTGATATATGATTTGGAAAGTAAAGGCGCTACATACCTTAATCCGAGGACCAGGGCATTATGGGAAGACGGAGTTTTCCGTGCCGAAGTTAGCTGTTATCCATGGCATTTGTATCCCGGAGGAGCCCTCATGCAGGGCCCGCAGGGATATACAACTGAGTTTTTTAAACATTTAGCCTGGATTTATCAACAGGCGAAAAAATTAGGGTACAACATAAGCCCGTTTATTGTTCCGGATGATAAAATCTCTGATTGGGTAGGCCCAGCGACTAACGATACTCACCGGTATTTCGGCCCGCGCGAATTGGTAAGAATTGCCAATGAAAAATTTAAACCTTTAGCGCAGGCAGCAAGTTCAAGTTCTGCAGCTGCAGCTTTAAACCAAGCGCAAAAGAGGCAAAGCCTTGGCAGCTTTTTACCTTCAGGGCTTATTTACGTTGAAAGAGAGCATAACGGCAAAAAAGAGATAGAAATCGAAAACCAGTCAGGTTATCCCAGCGGTGATATTTATTTAACCATAGAAGGACGGAAAATTATTCTTAATTTAGCGCCCGGGAAACGCAAGGTATTAACTTTTTGGCAGGCTCCGGCGGCCTATCGCGAGTTTTCAACTTATCAGTTGTTTGAAAAGGTCAGAAAAACACCGGAAAATAAAAAATCTTTTGACGCATTTTGGTTACGCGCAAGCATTGAAGGAACACCTTTACTTTCCGCAAATAAAAAAGAAGTGGTTTTCGTTTACCGTGGAGATGCCGAAAAAGTATTTTTGACCGGAGATATGACGGGTTGGGATGAGGCAAGGAAAATACAATTAAAGAGGCTGGGCACAACTGACCTCTTCTACGTCAAAAGGGCATTTAAATCTGACGGACTTTTTGATTATAAATTTATTGCTGACGGAAACTATATCTGTGATTTTACCAATCTTCGCGTAGCCAGCGGCAGATTCGGCGACAATTCTCTTCTGGTAATGCCGGATTTCAAAGAGGCGGAAGAACTCAAAAGTAACCCGTCTTTAATCAAAAAAGGTAAACTTCGTGAACATGTAATTTCAAGCAAATATTTAGGGTTTGATTATAAAGTGATGATTTACAGGCCTTACGATTACAGCCATAGTAAACATAAACCATACCCGGTGGTATTTTTTGAGGATGGCATGGATTATATGAGGCTGGCAAAGGCTCCTGCTATTTTGGATAATCTTATCGCTGCCAAAAAAATTCCGCCGGTAATTGCAGTTTTTGTAATTGCTCCCGGTGAAGCCGCAGAGAGCCGTATTTGGAGGCAGAGCATATCGCGCAAATATACGCAATTTTTTATCAGTGAACTTCTTCCGCGTATCCAGGAAGAATATAAAATCAGCAATGACCCGCGTCAAAGGCTGATTATCGGCAATGTGTTCGGCGGCCTTTTAGCGCTTCATCTTGGGTTAGAGCATCCCGCGCTTTTTGCAAAAGTAGCAGCTCAAACCGGATATATTTCGTTTGCTAACGATGCATTGATTAAAAAATTCGCGGCAAGGCCCCGTAAAGATATTTCCTTATATCTGGGTGTAGGCTCGTATGAAACCGACGTTACCGGGCTTAGCACTAAGCCTGCACAGGGTGAGAGAAATTTCTTGCGTGCCAACCGCGATTTAAGAAAAGTCCTTTCTGATAAGGGATATCAAGTATTTTACAAGGAATTTACCGGCGGCTACAGTTGGTCGCACTGGGGCAATGAATTACCATTTATCCTGACTAATTTGCTTACTACTAGCGAAACAGAAGCGCCCGTAGCCAGAAGTTCTTCGCCTGCAATAGTTGATATTTCCAAAATTGAGCTTCCTTTAGAGCGAAATTTACCTGTAAAAAATCTACTGGTTGCCGGCGGCTTATCCAACGTAATGGCTGAATTCTACCGTGAAAAACTAAGAGCGCTTGCCAGGCGATATAATATTTTACTTCACGCGACAGATATTGTATCTGAACCGCAAGCCCGGGAACGAATTAAACACGAAAGCCTGCCGTTTGAAAGTTATTCCCGGGATTATCCTCAAAGAAGATTTGACGGCCTGCTTGTGCTTACCTGGCCGAATAGCCATTTTGATTTTATCGAGAGAGCCGCTCAGGATAATATCCCTGTGTTTGTTGAAAAACCAATTGTGCTGCCTCAGGACCTTTCAAGGACACATTCTCTCGCGAAAAATAAAAATAATATTTTCGCCATCGACTACTTTTTTGATAATCCGGCGATTCTTGAAGCCGCTCAGTTCATAAGCCAGGGACATTTAGGAAAACTCAAAAAAATTGAAGGAGCTCTATTGTGGAATTATCCTGTGGAACACGGCCGCGGGTGGCTGCTTGAGCGAAGAAAGAGCGGCGGCGGATATGCTATGGATTTAATGACGCATCTGATAGCCGGCATCGAACAGTTACTTGAAAATCAAAATGCCAGCTTTAAAGATTTCAAGTTTTCTCCCAACAAAGTTATTTTTTCAAGGTACGAAGGCGCGCCCATAGGAGGAGAAACGTACGCTGCGGTTAGCGGAGACATAAAAGGATTAGTGGTTGACATGCGTGTCGGCAAAGGTACCGGCAGCGATACGCATACAATTACTATCAAAGGAGATAAAGGGCAGTTAAAAATTGATATCGGTGATAAATTGGCCCGCCCCGAGCTTGAATTTATTCCTGTTTCGGGTCCAGCCTGGCGCAAGGTTTATAGAGAAACGGACATAGGTTACTATAGCTTGGTCCGTAAAATTTTTGATTCTCTTCAAGGTTTAGGAAACGTCAATCAGCATGAAAGAGATTTCAGGCTCCGAACAACAATGCTTGCCGTTAGGATAGTGGACAGGCTGCAGAAAGCTTTCAGCGGCAACTATTTTTCTTATCCTTTTTCAAGGGAGCCTTCCAGATTCATCCATAAGAAAGAAGGCGGGAATAGAAACTCCAAAAGGACAAATTCTTCTTCAGCCGCTGTAATAAGCGCTCAAGCCAAAAATAAATATGAATACATATCCCCAATTTTTACCGGCAATCGCATCATGGGAGGATATCTGCCGCTTTTTAGCGTAAAGAGCAAAACCGGCCAAGGCATGGGTAATATTGAACATCTTTATGCGATGGCGGAATTGTATAAAGCGCTGGGTTGGAATGCCCTTCAGGTTGCGCCTATGAATTTGTGCAGCATGGGTATGCCTTACTCGCTTAAGAGCACCCGCCTTATGGATTGGGGATACGCAAGTCTTGATCTGCTTTTGGGCCGTTCTAGTTATAGCGGACACGATGAATTTTACCAGGAACTCAAGAATGCCAACATTGGCGTTAAACAGGCAGAGGAGTATCTTCAGGCTCATCGAGGAGAAATTGACTTATTGCGGGATGCAAAGATAACTGATCATTCAAAGGTCCGCGTCCATGTGAAAGAAGCCCTGAAACGTATCTGGCATGAATTCAATAAATTACCTCAAGCAAATCCTGTGCGTAAAAGTTTCGAGCAATACAAGCAAAAAAATCCTTGGCTTTCCGACCATATTTTGTTTGTTCTTATGGAAGAGAAATTTGCAACAGGATATAAATGGCTGACCGGCTGGGATTTTCGTAACTGGTATCCCGAATTATCCAAGTACCCTCAGTATCGTCAAACTCATATCGCCAGTTTAAAGCGAAAACTAAGCAAGGAAATTGAATTTCATTCCTTTATGCAGTATGTTTTCTTCAGGCAATGGCAAAGTTTTCTTAAGTTTTCCCACCAGCATAATGTAGGAATTCTTGGAGATATGCCATGGGCTGCTGATGGATCAGATATCTGGATTCATCAGGATATGTTTGGTGTTGTCAAAGGCAAAAAACGCAGGTATACGCATGCCTTACCTCCGGATTCATTGCATCCTTGCGGACAATATTATCAGTTTAACCTTTATGACTGGAAAGACCATAGAACCCTGGATTATTTCATTAACCGTTTCAAGTATCTTACGCAGTATTACGATTACCTGCGCCTGGATTTTGCCCGCGGAGCTTATCGATTGTATCGTTTCTTTGAGGACCCGCAAGACAAGCTTACCTTAGAGAAGCTTGGAATTATGAAATCTGACGGAAGCTTTAATGATGAAGCCTTTGCCAGACGCCTGGAAAGGGCTCAGATGCTTAATGCAAGCAATCCCGATAACTTCAGAGAACAGCTTGAGGTAGCCAAGGAGCTTTACTGGATTATTGTCAAAGCGTTACATAGAAGTGAGGCATTGACCGCTGAAGATAAGGCACATTTCTTTAAAGGATATAATAAAAATATTTCTGATGGATACAAGCGAGGCTTAACCCAGGACAGTACCATTTATGTCGCAAGGTCGTCGCAAATAAACGGTACGCATTTTAAGGCAGACACGCATACCAACGGCTGGGAGAGGATAAAGTACGTAGTTGAGCGTGGTATGACTGCTTGGGATTTGTTGCCATTGCCCCAGTCTAACACAGAACTAAACGTGGCCGGCCAAACCATTAAGGCAAGACGGGAGTTTGAGTTCTTGCGTAAATACCTTTTTCCCGATGATTCTACGCACAGGCCCAAAAGCAGTGATGGATTGCGTATCGGTTATTTTACCAAAAGCCCGGGCGAGAGGCTTGTGTCGGAATTACTGAATGTATCTCAGCAAAGCGGCAAGGTTCTTATTACCGAACTACTTGGGATGATGCCGCCGCAAAAACTTGATTCTATTCATTCGCTCGCCGGCGTTATGAATTATGCACCAGGCATATTTCTCGATCCTGTCAAGAATGAATGGGTTAAGCGAAAACAAATATACCGGCCATGGTCAATGGCAACATATTCAACGCATGATACTATTAACCTGGAAGGCGGTAAAGCCACGGGCCTTGCAAAGGGTATTCGTGACGAGGGTTTAATTGCTATTGCGCGCGCAAAGGGTAAGGACATAAAAGCACTAAGAGATGTGGCCTTGTCTGATGGAGAGCGCCACGCCTTGCTGAATCCGATTGTTGCTGCCCCCAGCCTTTTATCTGTTTTGATGTGGGTTGACTGGGGTAATTGGCCAGGGTCGTGGGTGGAGCGCATCACAAATATTTCCGGAACCACTGCAGATAATTGGGTGTGCAAGATGCCTATTGTTCTTGAAGACCTCCTTAATGCTGCACAAAACCAAACCGCCCCGGCCCAAGCAAACGAAATCATCAGATTTCTGCGCAATCTGCCACGGAGAAACATTGCAGAAGTGAAAGTAACTCCGCAGCCAACGCTGGTAAGCACTTTCCCTGGCTTTGGCAATGCTAAGCAGCAGCGTTTTATAGATAAAGGCGAAAAATTCGAAGTCTGGGCTTTTATAAACGGTGCGGCACGTGATGTTAAGCTTTTCGCCGGCAGCCGCGCATACTCAATGCATCCAGTAGAAGTTGCGTATGGTTTGCCAAAAGAAATTACTATGTATATTGCTTCTGTGGAGACAAGGCAATTTCCAAAAGGTAAATACGAATTCAGGATTCAAATTGATGGAAAAATACAGAAAGGAAAAGGTCTATTCCAGGCAACAGCAACTGCTAATCCTGGATTAAACCGGGTGAAAGTGCCTTTGTTGACCAATGACATTCCTACTCTGGTGAGTTCTTCCTCAAGCTCCGTTCTGAATCCTTTATCGGATGAATTGTATAAAGAATTTAAAAAAATAAAAATGTTACCATACAAAAGCCAGATTTTAGAGGAATTCTGGTCGCGCGTTAAGCAGGTAGGTGCACCTCTTATCGGTGAAAGTCAAAAAAATTTAAAGAACAAAATGCCGGTGGTATTTCTTTATAGGCAGGGAGATGAATACAGAGGTATTGTCGATACTGTAGCTCTAGCCGGAGATATGACCGGCTGGTGGCCTAGACACAAGCAGCCCTTTAAAAAACTTGAAGGAACCGATTTGTGGTATTTGGAACGTCCTTTTGATGCGCGCTCCCGTCTCGACTATAAAATTGCTATTACTCCTGCCGGTAAAACGCCAGCCAATGATGTGTTGATACTTGATCCTCTCAACCGGCGCCATTCCGCGACAAAACATAATAATTGGATAGTAAAAAATTCCGAACTGCTTATGCCGCGATACCGCCAAATTGATGAGGCCATTAAAAATACACCACAGCATAGAGGAACCATCGAAGAAATTAACATTGGGCTTAATCATCCTGGGAACAACCTTAAGGCGGAAGTATATCTTCCTTCCGGCTACCACAATTTTGAAAATAGCCAAAGGCTATACCCCACGGTATATTTTTTAGATGGCAATGATTATATTCATGAAGAATTGGCAGATGCCAGACGCGTTCTTGATAATCTAATTGAAACTAAGCAAATAGAACCTGTAATCGCAGTATTTATCGTTTCGCCCAAGGGAGAAATAAACCGCATAACCGAATATATGAGGAACACGGAGAGATTTATCAAACTTATTGCCGATAGGCTGGTGCCTTTTGTTGGCAGCCGTTATCGCGCCATTAACGCACCCAAGGCAAGGCTTATTTTAGGGTATTGTTTGGGCGGTTTTGTGTCCTTGGGTATTGCTTTTTCTCAAAATCGTTTGTTTGGTAAGGTCGCAAGCCAATCTACATTTTTCCCTTACAACTATATGCGTAGCTGTTCCCAGGGGAAGGCAGATTTATTAGATTTGACCAACCCCGTGCCTCTTGTTATCTATTTAAGCGCCGGCTCATACTCAACAAACGTTAGAATCACCGGCTATAAAAGAGGATATAACTTTCTTGGCGTTAACAGAGATTTTGCGAGGAGATTGTCGCAAAAGCAACATAAAAATATAAAGATAAAATATACCGAATTATACGAAGACCATGGCTGGGGATGCTGGCGCAATGAATTGCCGGATATTTTACGTTATTTCTTCCCGTTTGCACCTGCAAGCCGCAGAAACTCCAGAAGCTCATCGGCTGTTTCGTCAAAATCCACAGTTTTTAATGTAGCCAGGCGCCAGGAAGCGCAATTAAGGCAGATTTTATCAGATTTAACATTAAGGAGTAATCTGGCCCATAGAAATATCAAAAACGGAAGATTTAAAAACAAAAAGAATGAATTGCTGTTTGTCCGCCTGGAAGAAATAAACAGAATGCAATCATGTATGTCAGCTGAAAAATTGTCTATTCGCAATAAAACCGCCGGGTTTCATATCGACAAACGGCAGTTAAAGAAACAAACTGCCGCGCAAAAACTTTCCGCAGTTAAAAAAGATAAGCAGCTTGTTTTAGGGGCAAAAAGTTCATCTTCAGCATCGCAATTTGTCAGAAAAATATCCGGTTTGGCTGATGGCTATACAGGTATTTACGAAGTTCAAAAAGGCACAGAACCAATGCATCGCATAATCGCAGATATTCTTAATATAGAAGGACGGCTGCAAGAAGAACATAACATAATCAGGGAAGTATTTTTTGTTGAAAGCAAAAATAAGTTTAGAACAATTAAGGAAATAAAATGGTTCTGGAGAGGAAGAAGCGGCAGGTTCAGCCTGGCATTTCATTCATTTTCTATGCACGCAGTGCCTCACGCAGGCACCATCCTGACAGTATTGTTTAGCCGGCCCATGGCAAACCGTAGTTCATCGGTTGCGCTGATAAAAGCAGAAGTAAATCCCGATAGTTTAAAATCAAACCGGAAAAGTGCTTCATCACCGAATATGCCTTTTATTTTTGCCCGTAAAGTAAACGCTTACATTAATAGAGGTAAGGTCGCCTCATCCCCGGGTTCCGCCGCCAGCATAAACCGCCGCGGGGCAGTAAAACTAATGGGGGCGTCACTCTTGTCGGGGTATTTAGGTGGTTACGAAAAAGTTCCCGTCGCCGCCCCGCAGACTATAACCGCCGCCAAGTTTAAAGCCGAAGCGCTGCGGTATTTGTCTTCCCAAGAAAAAAGTGTGTTTGAAATGTATCTTTCCCGGCTTAGCGAACCTTGCAGTTTGAGTTTGGATTTTCTGAGAAAACAATTCGGCTCTAAGCAGCAAAAGGAATTCGACGCGCATATCCGGATGTTGTTTTTGGCTTTCTTGAGCGTAGAATCTTTTGATAAGGGCGAAAGCCTGCCGCTTTGGAGCAGGCTTAACAAAATAGCCTCCGAGAAACCGGCGGACAATTCTCTCGGCCAATTTTTTCATCGATGGTCAATAGGCAATTTCCAGAAAACCGCGTCACAGATTAAAGAGTTTGTCGCCTGGGAGAGAGCCAGGGTTCTCGAAGCCTTGCAGGGCAAAGTATTTAGCGCGCATACCGTGCAGGATATTATCGATTTGGATTTTGCTTTGACTCTTGTACCGGGAAGGGTAAAAAACCATTTTACCCTGGTAGATTATTTGGATTTTCGCAAAAACGGCAGCATAACCCTGCGTCTGCCGCAGTCGCGGGAGAAGGTAATCGAGCTGGAAGAAGAAATCAGGTCATTCCCTGATTTACGCGGCTTTGCTTTACCCCAGATGGCTATGGATGAAATTTTAAGGATTTTCCTTAAAATCGGCACGCTTGACCCTGAAGATCCAATAATTCCGTTTTTCGCGCGCTTAAATAATAAATACAAAGATTATTTCTCCGATACCGGCTGGCATATTTTCCGCGCGGAAATGCTGCGTTATGTTCACGGTATTTTTAAGGAAGTCCCGGTTGCCTTCCAAGCCGAGGTAATTGAAAAGAAGCGGAAAGAACTTTCACCCACTGCGAATAAGCTTAGTATTTATTCGGAAACCCTTCTGCGCGAAGTTATTTTCTTATCTCAAAGTGGCCGCCAGAATTTGGTCACGCCTCAATCGCTTAAAATAATAGTAAATCTATTTGTGCGGGAGAAGCAAACCGGGCTTATCTGGCAGGTTTTAAACGAAGATATTGAGCCGTTGGTTGTTGAAATGTTACGCGCGTTAGAGGCCTTGCCCAGCCAGCATAACTGGGTTTGGGCGGCGGCATTTTCCCGCGAGACAGACGCTAAGTCGATTATAAACGCCCGGGAACAAACTGCGGATAACGACGATAATTTCGTAAAAAACTTTATGCGTCTTATGCGTTACCCGGAATTTAAACGGCTGCGCAACAGTTTCTTCGATAAATTATCCGCTTTCGCGAAAGACGTCCGGGATTTGAAGGCGAGGCCACATTTAAAACGCATTATACTGATGGTGAGTGTATTATATGCCGACGGGCAAATCGAACCGTTATACCGTTTCAGGGTTTTGCCCGCTTTGGCAACTTTATGGGAAGCGGCCCTGTTGCCGCAAGCGGAAATTTCCAAAGAAACAAAAGAGCTCGTCTCTTTTTCAGCCGCAATTTTACCGCGGATAAAACTGGACGCCCGTCATCTCACGGGTTTTTATCGCGACCTGAAAACCAATATACTTGTTTTGGAATATTTTTCTTTCCTGCGCCGCGTGGATTTATTCAACCGCGCAGCCGGTGCCAGGGTTAATCCTTCGGCTTTCGGTGTAGTAGTAGGCGTCTATACTGACGAAACAATCGATGCGGAAGTGCGCGCGAAAGCGTTGGAAGAAATCGCTGACCGCGTTAACGAAACGAAACGCCGCGATGCCGAGATAGATGAAACCTTAGCGAAAACATTACCGCAGGTCCGTCGCGACGTTCACGCGCTGACCGCGCAGACCAATACCGATGAGTTAAGATTTTTAGCGTATGCGAAATTCTATCATTACATTCTCGGTTATGCGTTGGCGGCAAAGAATTTTATTGTCCCGGCCGCGCCTAAATTGGAATTGAATGCCGGGCAGCGTAACAGCGAAGATTACGAATTCGCCTATAATTCTTCCCTGCCGGCGGCTGGTCAGCTGGCAGTTATCGGCTATGGGCTTAAAAACGGGATAAATATTCTGCCTTACGCTAAACTCATTAAGAGGATAGAAGCCTACAAAAATTTTCTCCCTTCTGGTGCGCAAAAGAATTACCTGGAAAATAAAATAAAAGGCGTCAGGGAATATCTTAAAAATCATCCCGAAGTTTCTTTTTCACGCGAACGCGCCGAAAAAAGTGCCCTGGCTATAAAGCCGGTGTTACACAAATCTTCCTTGGTAAAGAAATCCCGCATTTTGGGGGCTGTTTCTTCTTCGGTTACGTTAAGTAGACCTAGCGGTTTTGCCGTAGGGGGCCTTAATTTAAGAAACAAAATTATCCTTGGGTTATTACGCAGGCCGCTCAACCCCGGCAATAAAGCCAGAACAAGATACCAGACAAAAAATAAAGCCGCAATTCGCTTCGGCCGTTCTTCTTCGGGGGCAACCGCATTTTCCGGAAACAAATTTTTGGACAGGGATTATCTTAGGCTGCGTAAAAATTTAAGAACTCTTCCTGAAGAAATACAGCAGCAGGTGAGGCTGCTTAATGCAGAAGAATTGCGCCACATCGGGTTGAGCCTTGCGCTAATCAAAAAAGTATTACCGCAGGATTACGCTGTTATTTTTCCGCTCATTAAAGATAACCGCATCCAGGCTGTTACAACCCCGTATTTAAAAGCAATAGTCAAAACCGTTGGCCTAGAGCAGGAAAGAAGGTTTGAGGGTATTCACACCGAACCAAGAGCTTTGACGCTTCCCCTGGATTATTATGGAAAAATAAATTATGTAGTTGTAATTGCGGAAAATGAATTTTTAAATCCCGCGGATTTATATTCTTCTGTTATGCATGAAATGGCCGGCCATATCGCAAGGCATGAGAATAAGGCAGTAAGAGAATGGACCTATGACAGGGATTTATTGGAATACGGCGCTTACCAGGTTGAAAAATCAGGGCTAAAAAGAACTAATCAAATGATGGGGCAATTGACAGATTTCGCTTTTGGCAGCGCTGAATTAAACGGTAAAGACATAAACTGGATTTCGCGGGTTTTAAACCCCGGCGTGCTTAATAGCATCATAGAAAACGCGCAACTCCTTCAGCAGAAATATTATCTTTCAATAAAGAAACGCATAAAGGCCGTATCTTCGTCTGCTTCTTCTGTGTTATCAGTAGAGGAAGCGCTCGCAGGACTGAAAAAAATGAACCTAGCTGACCAGGCGCAATTGAGAAACTGGCTTAAAGACCACGCCTTGTTTTTCCCTGCGCCATTAATCGGAGATTTTTACCTCAGGAATTTCTATGATAACCGTGCCTGGGATAATTCGGATCTTGTTTTGCGTAATTGGCAAAATGACCGTAATTTTCCGATAAAAAAATCCTTATATCCGCAAAGGCACTTGTTAGAAGCCAAACATTGGTGGACTGCCGGCGCGGTTGAAGAATTTATGCAGGCATATATCAGAAACAAAGTTAGTCAGCGCCCGCTTATCTGGAAACCCTTGCAAGAAAGTTTTGGTACATGGCTTAATACAATAAAGCGGTCAACGCACCGCAGTTTACCCAGAGGTAAGCGGTTTGGTCATCTAATAGGAACTATTCCGACAAGTAATATGCCTTTTCCCGCTAACAGCAGGGACAGTCAACAGCCGGCTTTAGGCTGGATTCTTGAAAATTATTCCAGGGATTTGCGCCGTCAGGAAAAAAGGGAAAAGCTTTTCGGCAAAATAAATATCAGCGGTAAAACTTTGGGGGATTTACTTCTCTGGCCTATAGATGAAAAAGGCCAATTCAGAAATGATTTATTTGATTGGATGCTTAAGCCCGGAAGGGCGCCGCCGCTAGATTATTACAGCGTTGAAAAATTATCTTTAAGGCAATTGTATCCAAGAACTGCCGAGGAATTTGACGCTCCGCTTAAGGCCGGAGGAAACCACTATAGACAACTTTCCCTGTTTGGCTTTGACCATGAAAAAGTTTCTTCCTCTTCTTTAAACCTGCATAAATGGAATTCCCCTGTGCTTGAGCAATCCATTTACGATTTATGGCACAAGCTATCCTGTCCGGGTATTAATATAGCGGAATATATCAAACAAAAATGGCTAACTGGCGCTAAAAGACGCAGTGCTTTTTCTCTATTGGGATGTTATCTTTTAAACAGAAACTATCTTTCAAAGTTGCAGGTAGCCAGGGATAGGCATCATATACCGAAAGAGCAATATAAATGGCTGGGCGGCCTTCGCATTGTTAACGGCATCAATATACTTTTAGAGTCTAATGGCTTTATGAGATTGGATGGCCAACAGGGCGATATTGTGCGCGTAATGGCACGAAACACGCTTCAGCATGCTGTTGGTCAAAATGCAGGAGCTGGCAATGGTGGGGTAGCTTTGGTTCTTGTGATGGCTAAAACTTTGCCGTTACCCTCAAAAGAAAAGAGAATATATATTTATATAATCGATTCCGGTTCAGGAATGCCTGTAGAAGCTGTAATGGAACGGGGGTGGCGTAAACTTTCTACCACTGTTTATGGGGGAGACCTCGCAGGTTTACGCCGCAACAAAAACACTCAATGGATTATTGATTCAAAATTTGAAGCAGAGCCTGCTCAACGTTGGGATGGAGCTCTTGATAAATTAGCAGATGCGGTTGATACGCCTCAAAATATGCCATTAGGGGGCGTCCTCTTTGGAATGCAGTTTAGCCCGCAGCCATACAGGCGAGAATCAATAGCGAGCTCTGCCGCAGCCGCAGTTATGACTACCGATGTTAATAAATGTGTAAAAGAAGCTGTTGCTTCCATAAGAAGGAAAGAGGCAATAATCCTTCTAAATAGAGGCCTTAATATACAAGAGAGATATGCCGAAAACTTGCCTGGAGTCAGAATCAATAACGAAGACCTGATGTGGGCCTTAAAAGAAATTATGATTAATGCCATAGATTTCTCTCCTTTTTGTTCGAATATTTCCGTTATTACCCATCTTGAGAAAAAAGGCCGCGGCAAGCGCGCACTTATTATAATAAGCGATGAGGGCCGCGGCATTGATGCAGACAGTATTGCGCAGTCTGCGGTAAGGCTTGGAATAATAGACAGCCAACAAGTCCAGCGCATGACTTTTCAGGAAAAAATAAATCTGGTGTTTGAAAAAGATGTTACTACCCGCAAAACGCTTAAAGGAGGAGTAGGATTAGCATTCGTAAAGAAAGAAGTAGAAAAAGCCGGAGGTAATGTCGAGGTATTTTCTGCTCCCAACTCAGGCACAAGCATAGTAATTGCCCTGCCGCAGGCCATAGAAAAACGTAAGATAATGCCGCTTGATGAATATCTTAAACGATACGGAGGAGAAAGATTAGTTGTAGATGGGAAAGAATTTGTTTTCTCAAAAGTTAACAGGCTTAAAGCGCCACATAAGCGCGCCCGCAATGTTATTGAATTCGTTCCAACTTCAGCTAAAAGCAATAAATTCGTTTTGGTGGAAGGAACCTCCGATAAAATCAAAAAATGTTATTTTTATGAAGGCCCGGCAATTGCCATACACGGCCGCGCACATAAAGGAAGCATAGCTGCGCAAAAAGTTCCATTAACTAAAATAATAAATGCGGTTTCTGAGAAAGAAAAAATCAAACAGTTGCTGGCTGTTGTATGTAACCGCGGAAACGGAAATCTAGAAACCGTATCTATCCCTTCTATATACGCAAACGCTGTTGTTAAGAGGCCGGCGGAAAAATATCTTCGTTCGATAAATATTTTAACTGAAGCAGCAGGCAAAGAGCAGGCTGAAAGGGTTATTAATATCAATCGACATGTGCAAGTTTGTTTTTCTGCCAAGGGCTGGTCAGTAACCACGGGGGCAGAACACCTATTGCAGCCGGTTTCTTCTTATAGGCTCGTTCGGACAAGTTCTTCCGTGGCATCGGTAAATGCCAATAGCGATAAAAAACAGGACAAAAGCGAAAAGTTTTGGAAAGGTTTTTGGAAGGATAAGGAATCCGGAGAAGGAGCTTTCCGCCAGGGTTATCCTATGGAAGTAAGAGATTTTATCGTGTCTAATGTTAAGAGCCTGGTTAAGGGTAATCCGAAAGCTTTCGTGGTTGATTTAGGTGCTGGAGCTGATTTGTGGATGTTACGCCAATTAGCCGAGGAATTTCCACAAATAAAACTTTATGGAGTCGACCTTCTTAATCTTGATACCAGGGCTATTTGCGGCGCGCAAAAAATTAACTATCGCTCGGCTTCCATTGAGAAAACCGGACTGCCGGATAAATTTTTTAACGCCGCCATTGCAAGCTTTACCTGGGATTATTTAAAGCCAGAAAGCAAACAAACTGCTATCAGGGAAATGCAAAGGATAATAAAACCGGCAGGAACTTTAATTTTAGTTTTACACCATCCAAAGTCTGCTATTATTCAAAGCCTGCGCAAAAAATTAGATGGTTTTGAAAAAGACAAAGATTTTTTAATTCAAGTCCAGCGATATGTAGAAACAGGTAATTTTAAAAACATCAATAAGTTGATCAAAGCCTTGGAGGATTCGTTGGCGTGCCCGGGTGGCCTGAATAGGGAAATCCAAACAGAAAGGCTTAAATTGTTGCAGGAAGCCCGCAGAATACAGGTTATGCCGGCAATAAGATCAGAAGTAAATGAATGTATTCAAAAAGCCTTGGAAGAAGTAAGAGTTTCTATAGAGATGCTCAAAAATCTCTTTTCCGAACTTTTTAATTCTGCGCCACACATAGAAAAATATTTTAGGAATACGCTAGAGGCCGATGCCGGGGTAATAAAAAATAGTGAAGGTTTTCCCGTTGCTTACGGTGTTATTCTAAGGAAAGGTCCTAACCGCGGTAAAACTCAAAATAGAAATCAGGCGTTAAGCGTGGCCAGCTCATCAGTTAATAAAGGCGATAAGCAAGGCTTAAGACAGCAAGGCAATGATCATTTGGTTGTAATTCCGGTGCATACCCGTAAGCGCAGCGACGTTCGCGATATACTCGCTCAAGCCGGTATCAGGGTAGATGGCACTTTAGAAATAGGATTTAACGAATATGATAAAGAAATAACAAGGAAAGTTCAAGAGTATGTTAAGTCCGTCAATACGCAAAAAATTACAACTGTGCTTTATGGGCAGGCCTGGAGAATATGTTTGAACGCAGCACTTTTCGGGATAGTTTTAGGAGCATTTGGCGTTAAGGAAGGCGATCCTGAGAAAAAGGCTGAAATACTTATCCCTTTTGATTACGTAGAAAACATAAGGCCGGAAATAGTAAATAACCCTGACAGGGCCTATCGGGATTTTGTGCAGTCGCATATATCAGGCGGCCACTTTTCAAAATACGGTTTGGCGCTTGTTCCCTACCGGATTTTTATCTACGGCAAGGAATATCCGGGTTTTGCCGACAGAAAATTAAAAGAGGAGAACGCAAACTTTACCGTAAGAATTTTCCGTAACACTGCCGAGATGGTTGAACATCTTAAAAAAGCCGGCAGGGCTTCGTCAGCCAGTTCCAGCGCAGGAGATTATAGACGAATGAGCAAAGACCAAAAGAAACAGATGAAAATCAAGCGCATAAAAAGAAACAGAAAGCGCTTTTGGAAAGACGTATTTCCAAATCTCCCCGCCGCGCAAAAAGATATGGTGAAGAGATTTGCAGAGAAAAGAAAAAAACAATTTTTCCGTTTATTGGATGCAATCGGCCCTAAGGCAAGCAGCCGCGAAGAGTGGAATGACTACTTTTTCCTGGTTTTAGAAGCAACTGAAAATATGGAGGAAAACTTGGGAGCGCAACTTGAGTCATTTGAAGAAAAGTTTCCTGTTGTAACTGCCAACAGCGAAGAATTTATAGTGAATCCGGATATGATTATCTCTATAGGCAAAGACGGCGCGAGAAAAAATGGAATTGAACCAGGCAAATACCTTGTTGACGTAAAAAGCACATCAAGCAGGGCAGTAAAAAAGCTTTACAATGTAGAAAGGCAGAAAGGACATAGCCTTAGCCAAGGGAAAAGATATGAATTAGCTGTTGAGCGCGTAAAAGATGCGGCAGGCGAGCCCGTCTATAAAGGCTTTATAATAGTTGTTAACCAGCCGGATTTGTATTACAGATATGCACCTCAGGAGCTGGTTAAGCTAAAACTTTCTAAACCTATTGCTGCAGATTATGCTTATATATATAACGTTGCCTCTTTAGACGCAGCGGCGCGTTGTCAAATGATTGATAAAACGCCTCTCTCTCAAGAACTTGAGCGGCAAGGTAAGCTTAAGGATAATCCGGCGAAAGGGCTGGCATATGCAGCAAGGGCTAGGTTGAAGCTGCAGATAAGAGATGATGCGGCAAAAGTATTTCCTGGGCTCAATACTGTTGCGATGTATATTCCCGATGTAGCGCAGGTGTTAGGGAGAACAGTTTCAGAAGGGGTTTATCTTGAGGCCACACCTGGAAAAGTAGATAACAGCAGTTATGTCTGGCCCATTTCCGTCGTTAAAGAAATAGCGCCGGGAGTTCAAGCTCCGACGCTTTGGAGTTTAAGGTACGACCGCAAAGCTTGGGTTGGAGAAAAATTGCAAAAACAAGCCAGTTCAAGCTCTTCTGCGGCAAGCGAATTAAAGAAACATTTGCAAGCCTTAGAAAATAAAGCCATTTTTATACTGGATGCGCGGCTCGCGCAGCCATCATCCGCCGAGAGGACAAGGATGATAAATAAAACCAAACGATGGGAGAAAATTGCCAAAGCTTTATCTGGCGGGCATAAGACGTTGGCTCAAATTCAAGAGGCGGTGTATGGCCAACAGCTTAAGGATTGTGCGCAAAGAAGAAAAATTATAGCGCAAGACCTGAAACAGTGGGCGGCTTTACGATTGGCATATTCTGACAGCGGGTTATTTGGGTTAGGAGATATTCCTCGGATTGTAGATGATGGAAGATTACGAGAACGATTTATCTGGGGATTAGCGGAGTTTAACAAAGAAAAGCAGGAAGGTTATCTTAGAAGTTTTCCTCACGTAAAAGGCATAATCAACCGCTTTAAAGATGTATTTTCTAAACGTAAAATAGGCTTTCCTCTTTTTATTGTAGCAGGCTCTCTTGGGGTTGCCCAAGCCTACCTTTTTGTGCGTAACGCGCTGTGTAAGCATGGCGAAGAAATTTCCGCAGGTTTAATCGTTGATTGCTATTCGCACAAACCAGGCCGCTATGTTAGAACTGAAATTCCACTTTTATATTTGTACGAACAAATAGATAGATTAGATTTGGAATCTATGCTTATAAAGACGCTACGCCCGGAAAAAGTTAGCGGGGCCAGGTTAACGCAGAAAGAATCGGCAAAGCAGCGCAAAGAAGAAACTGTGCGAAAAATTATTGCTGTGCTGCCATCTACAGTCGAAGGAGCTTTGTCTGTAGAGGAAATAGCTGATAAATTGCCGTTACATCTTGAGACAGTCCGCAGCTATTTAACTGAACTGCTGTCAAATAAAGATAGTGGAGTAGAAGTTGTTCGAAGGGGCAGGGGTGGAAAAGGGTTTTTCTGGCTTGTGCCAAACCGTGTTGCTTCTTCTGTTGTTGGCCATTCTTCAGCAAGTTCGTTTTCCGCGGCCGACATGAAAGTTATACATGAACTATCACCATTTAAATATTCTTTAAAGCAGCTCCCGAGCGCTATTAGCGTTAAGCAAGCTTTCCAAAGAATTGAAAGAGTCGATCCCAAAACAACTCTTACATACAAACGTTTGCTTGGATTTGTGAAACGTCATAGCGGCATCGCAGTAAAAGATTATAACATTGTATTAAATGCGCGAGAAATACCTTTAAGAGTAGTAGATGAAGCTTTTGCGTTAGTAAGCTATCGCACCAGCGATGGCAGAGAAATTGTAGCGCAAGAGATTATAGCCTCCCTGGAGGAGAGTATGCGTTTACGAAAAGATAAAGGGAGAGCTTTTTCTGGTAAAAGCAGTTCCTCATCTTTCCCTGTTAATGAGAAAATAAATAAAAACTTAATTGTTAATTCTATTCGGTTGCGGCGGGATTTGGGGGTTACCTCTTCCGTGGCTGGTTGGGGCCCCCGCCTGCCGCAGCCGACCCAGAGGAGTCGTGGTCGCGCAATTCCGATTAAGCGCGAGCCACTGGTCCAGAAATGGTCGTGGTTGAACATTCCACTGAGCCCAAGCCACAAAATCCAGAAAGTTTCGTGGGTGCGCAATTCCTCTTTAGCGCAAGCCACAGTCTACAAGGGCCGTGGTTTCGCTTCCGATTGGCCAGAGGGCCATGGTTTTGCTTACGCTGGCAAAAGCCATAGCGAAAGCCACAAGGCCAGCAAGGCCGTGATTTTGCTTCCGAGGCCTATATATATAGGTAAGAGGCATAGTTTTGTTTCAAGCAGTGTCAGTTCCGTAGTTATTAAAGACCTTGATTTAGATAAAGCTGAGCGTATCGCAAACGGCAGTTTTGCCAGAGTTTTTAAGGTGCCGCACAAGGAGACCGGCGCAGTTTACATATTAAAACTTTACCGCCGCACCTCTTTGCCCCGCGGCGGGAATATGGAGCAAATAGAGGCCCTTGTTAAATATGTTATGTGGTTATCGGATAAATTTAAAGGCCTTGCGCAACAAGGAATCATCCCGCGCTATTTCAGCTATGGACGTTGCAGTTTTAACCCGCAGACCGAGAAGCTTTCTATATCCGGCAGCCCGGAAGATAACAAGTATTGGTACGTAATTATGGAATATGTCCCGGGAGATAACCTGCATCATCTTTTGGACAGGATAAACGGAAACGATGAAAATAATAAAAAATTCAAATTAAAACTTAAATTAAAATTAGCTTACAACATAGCGTCGGCAGTTTTAAGCGCGCATAAAGCAGGCTTCCTTATTAAAGAACTTAAACCCGCCAATATAGCAGTGCGCCCTAACGGCAACATATGTTTTATCGACATTGACAGCGCTGTGCCGCTTAATTATCAATGGACTAAGCTTAAAAACGCAGAGGTCCCTGAATTGGCGAGAGTAACATATACTTTGTTGTATTGTGAAAATATATCTCCGATAAGCAATGTCCGCAGCCACGAAGAACGCTTTATAGCCTCAGAAAGATTTTTCCGCAAACCCTGGGATATTTTTAGTTTCGGGGTTATTTTAGCCGCTATATTGCAGCCCCGCTATTTTATGCCGTTATTAAATAAGCCGCAGGAAAAATATGCCGCGACGCAGCGCGAAATTAATGTTCAGGCAAGTCGCTGGCTTATGCCCGGAGCCAGAGTTACGCCTGCGGCAAGAGCAAGTTTTTCTATTGTCCAAAAATGCCTGTTTAACCGCGACCAGGCGCAGAACAGGTATCAGGATATGGAAGAAGTTATTGCCGATATCAAAAAGGCCCAACAACTCGTTTTACAAAGAACAAGTTCTTCTGTGGTTGTGGTTGCCAGGGGAAATAAATTAAATGCCAAAGCAGGCAGAGAGAAAGTGGTTTTCCCGGTTTCTTCATCCGGGGCAACCAGGGCGGTATCGCCTACAGGACAATATTCAGAAGAAAAAATTAACAGCATACGGCTTGTTGAAGCAATCAGGCGGTATCCAAAGGGAAATGTTTCGATATTGGAAATTGCGGGAAAACTGGGTTTTTCCAGAATTAATCTTTGCGAAAAAATAGAGTATAAGTTTGGCGAAAGAAGCGTTAACGAGCCGGTATACCTTCGCGGTATGGTTTTTGCCAAAAAATCAGGCTCGTATTTATATTACTCATCTTTTAACCCAGAAGCCGGATTTTACGAAATTCTTATTGTTGAAGTTAACGGCAACAGGCATAATTTCCTTCTTGACTTAACCGGAGATTTAGTAGGTATCCACAAGCAGGAGAAGTATTCTTATGACGCGCAATTGGCAAAACTGTTACTTTGCATTAACCCCGAACAAGTTAATGCGCAAATAGAAAAACATAAAGCCGGCGATAAAAATATTGCCAGTTTTCAGGAGGTAATACCGCTAAAGCGCACGCTGGCTTCATCTGCCAGCCGTAGAAATACTCGGAGCAACGCAGCAGTAGGGAGTATGTTGCCTCTCTGCGCATTGCTTGATTGCGAGAAGTCTAATTTCAATTTTAAAAGAGTATTCAGCATAAAACCCGCCCCAGAGCAGATGTTTTTTGAAGGCTTGATGCTTCTGAAAGGTATTATAAGAGTAAGGGATAGGATAAGAAAAATCGTAAGCTATCTTCAGTTGCTGGACGACAGAGAAAGAAGACTTGTTATAAGGGCTGCTGCCCGTTGTTTGGAAAGCATAGATTTCAGAAAAAGAAAATACTATGATTATGAGTATATGTATGTATTGCGTCATATTGCGCGAAATATGGAAATTGAGGCAGCAAGATATTTGGAAAAAGACAGCCCAGAGAATATCCGCATGCGCAGGCACTACCGCGGCGTAGCATACCTGGTTGAGTATTTAAGTTTCAGGTATGAAGAAATGATATATGAAGCAAGGGAAAGCATCAATCAAGCGACCCAAGCAGCGTTTTATCGTAAATATAATCACCTTAAAGGGCTTAAGATAATAGAAAGACTAGCGCCTTTGCCGGTTTATCACGAACAATTTGAAGCAGATTTAAGAGCTCTGCTTAAAGGCAAGAACCTGAAAAAAATGGAACCAGAAGGATCTAAAATGATTGCGTATTCTGCGCCTGATATAGGGTTTGCTGTAAAGTTTCTGAAAGATGACGCAAAGGGCGAGGATGGAAAGCCGGTTTCGTTTTATGAAATAATTCCCGGCGTTGATTTGGCAAAAGAAAGGCTGGGAGGCCTTGCTACAGACACGGTTTTTGTCGAAAATTTGGAACTCACCATACAAGGCAAGCGCGTTATAAAAAAGAACGCCCTTGTTCAGAGAAAAGTTACAATATTGAGGGACAAGATAAGAGAACTTGTAAACAGGAAAAAATACGACGAGGTTAAGAACATTTTGCGCAATTGGTTTGAACTTCAGAAAAGGATGTGGGCGAGGAGGGTCTTAGACCAGGATATAAAATTGCTTTATAATTACGGCTATGACGAAGCATCCCGCGAAGTTGTTCTTTTTGACTTTACCGATATTTTTAGCAACAGGGAGAAATACTTTGTCGAGCCCTATACGAGCTGCGTTACTTATCATAATATCGCTAACGTTACTTGCTTGGATGATATAAAACGAGGCTTAGGAAGTGAATACATGGACGCTTCTTACTGGGGCCTGAATGCATCCGGCAAAGATTTTGAGACGATATGGCCCGAGAAAGACATGCTGCACCAGGAAAGCTTCAGGGTGCCGATGTCAGAACCCAGCATAGTTTCCGCTGTTTTTAGAAACAGGATAAGAAAGATTTTTGATACCACATTTGAAAACTTATGGGAACAAATCATTATAAAATCATTTTCTCTCATAAGAAAAAGCGCAGCGATATCGGCTGAATCTGCAGCTCAAGCGAGAAAAGAAGCAAAATTCAAACCCGCGCGCGCCGCGCGTTACCGTAAAACTCTTGACAGAAGTCAGCCGATACCCGAAGACAGGCCCGTGAAAAAACAAGGTGATTCATCTGATACTTCTTCATCTTCAGGCCGGACTTCATCGGCGTCAGTTGCTATTGATTCGACTGCGCGGGTTCGGTCAGCTTCTTCGTCGAGTTCGGAAAAAATCATCAAAGGCCGCAGAGTTTTAGTTCCCGAGGATATAGAGCTGGGGTTATGGCCTAAAACTGCCAGGCAACGCCACGAAATTTCCCTTAAGCGTATATGGCAGGTAGCGATAGATACGACAAAAACTGCCGATAAGGGTTTAGCTGATAATAAGTTAGATTATTGGATCAGGGCCGATAGAGTTGTCATCGGCAGCGCTACCTTAATAGTAAACCCTGGCCAGGGAACGGAGTCAGATTTTTTTACTGTCGGAGATGTTGATTTTAAATTAAATTCTGATTTTAACAATTTTTTCTCAAAGCCGGCAGAGAATTTTAGTTGCTGGTTTATCGAGGCAATTAAAGCCAAAAATATAAAATTACCGATACAAAACGGAACCGCTAAAGTTACTAACCAGCGCGCTGCGGTTACTCTAACGAGGCAGTATAATGGCAACCAGCGGCAGATGCACCTGGCGGTCATAAAAGATTATAGCTCTCAAGGAAATTCGTTAGCGGATACTTTTGTCGCAATATCTTTAGAGGAGGCTGGCAGCCGTCAACTGCGGCCATTGTTTAGCGCATCTCTTCAAATTCCTTTATCCTTTAGCGCTCAGGAAGTTGTTAACCGTCTGTCAGAAGCTTTGCCGCGAGAGATTGCCGATGCCAAAAATACCTTAGGCCGTATATTGTTGCAAGCAGCAAGGGTTTCAAGTCCATCTGCTGGTTTGCCTAAAGATCCTCTCGTGCTGTTTCCTGCCAGGGAGCTTGAAGAAAAATTTCCTAATTACAAAGGCAAACAATTAAAAGTAGCTACATATTCTGGTCAATGCATTAATCCGGAATTTAACCGTGGCGAACTAGGCCGTCAGATGATGATAGATGGTTTTGGCCTGGAGCATAAAGATTTTACTACGTTTATTGCCTATTACGATCCCTGGTCAGAATTACTTTCTGTCAGTTTTGCGCGCGTCGCAGATAAGATATATTTTAAAATATGGATCAGCCACGGACTAAGAGAAAGAGGATTAGGCCGTGTTTGGTATGATACGATTGTTGAACCATATTTCAAATCTACGGGGGCAAAGGAATTAATATCATTCTGGACCTGCGAAGAACGCAATTTTTATCCTACTTTTCTGCAAAAGCGAGGATTTAACATAGGACAGCATCCTCAAAATTTGCATATAGGAATTATCCATTTTATTGCCGGCAAATATCTCGAACAAACTCAACGTCATTCTAGCTCATCTTCAGTGCAGGGATTAACCAAACGCATCAGCGATTCTATAAGAGTAGCAGGAGATTCAGCGGTAAAAATCAATTATTCTTCAAGGGCTCCGCCGGTTAAACTTGAAAAATTATTTATACAGGAGAAAACGCTGCCCAAGGCCCTTTCTTTATTTTTCTTAAAGCATAGAGTTTTACTGGCATTTTTATCTGCACTTACACCTGCCCTAGCCTTTTTGTTCCTTGGTTTTGTAAAAAATTCACTCTATCCTATGCAGCTGGCATTCTGGCTGTTTCTAATCAATACTTTTGCTTCTTTGGTCATTTTCCGGTTATTTTCGTCTAACAAAAATGGTTCTAATATCGCGGTTTCATTTTTTAATTTATTCAAAGCATTAAAGGGAAGAGATTTTATCCATCTTTTTGCTCCTGCCTTGATTAATGTTGTAAATTCTATAGGGATTTATTATATTTTCCCGCATGTTTCGGCTGAAATAATATTAACTTGTTCGCAATTGGGGATGTTCACTACTTTATTCTTAGCCTGGGTATATAACAATGAAAAACATGGTTGGATAAGGAAAACTATTGGCGCTTCTATCATAGCTTTATTTGGATTGGCCCCTATGCTTATAAACGCCAGCTTATTTAATGTTTATACTGCTATCATAATAGTAAATGGCCTGTTTATAGGGGTAAAGGGGCCTTTGTGGAGGAGGCTCTATCATAATATATATGAGAGGGTAAAAACCGGAAATGAAAGCGCCAAGGATTTATTCGTTAACCTTCCGTTTTTGAATATGGCGGTTAACTACATTGTAGGGTTGTTGGTTATGGCTACGGTTGTTTTTGTGATTTCACCAACACCTTTATTTATTTTTGAAGGAAATCATATCCTTAGAGCCCGTGTTATTGTGCCATTTCTGATAGGAATTAGTTTTTTTATTGTTACCTGGTATTTAGTATTTAAACTACAACAAATGCTCACGTATGATATTTCTAAATTTGCCCCTCTTTCTGCATCTGGGCCGATGCTAAGCAAAATCATGGAAGATGGTTTGATACAGGGAGGGTTTTTAAGCTTGAAAATGTATCCTTCGTTTGTCCCGGCGCTCATGGTTATCTTCGGCGCATTCATTGCCGCAGCCGGAAACAGCAATAAAAATAAATTAGTAAAACTGCAAAAAGAGAGTTCCGGTGGGCTTTGCAAAGTTGTTGATTCTTCCGGAGAGGGTACTTTTTGGCCATCCAGCCCTTATGTCGCAGCAACCTACTTAAATCATGCCGGAATAAGCCCTACGGATACAATGATTGTAACGTCGACAGGCGATTCAACCGGCACACAAAATCCGCGGCCATCTGTTGCCAGCTCGCCGACGCCGGATAAAATCATTTCTCGCCCCGCAGGTAGGGCTGAAAGCCCGAAAGCTAGAGCCTCTAGCAGTTCCGAATCCGCACAGGCCAAGTTTATATGCGGTTCGGATGTAAAAATAAAAAATGTAGGGGGGATGTTAAAGCAGCTTACTCCTGATAAATTCCCCGGGCCGTATTATATGGTATTAGTTGAGGATTTACCCTTAAAATACAAAAAGCCTATAGAAGATTATTTTGAATCCATAGAACGCACTTATAGCGCCGGGTATTTACTTTCCCTTAAACGCATAGAAGTCTGGGAAGGTTTATCTGCGGCAGGAGACTTTAACATAGGCTTAGGAATGTTGCGGCTTGACGATAGCGCATTTAAATATAACGGAGGGTCCATTGTAAAAGAATGTATCTGGTTTGCAGCTATGCTGGGCTTTGCAAGCTTGCTTGGCGCTGATGTTGTCAGGGCAAAGGCTATAGCTATGTATAAGAGCCTCGAGCATTTTTACGGACCCCAGGAAGAGCCGAACAGAGGGGTTTATCAGCAGAAGGTATTAGTAAGCTTACGGCCTGGCAATCCATATGGTTTTGTTTTGCCGGATTACTTATATAAATTGTACAGCGAAAAAGAGAGTTTTTCTATTGGGGAAGAGCGTCAAGTGTTACTTCCAATCGTCCTTGGGGTAGAGGCCGAGCGTTTAGGAATTTCCAGAAATTTTGTATCACAGTCCTTAGGAAAAGCCAAGCTCAAGACGAAGATAGATAAAACCTTTGAAATCCTGGAAAAATTAGGAATGGCCCTCTCTTATTCTGATATTATTCTTTCTACCTGGAAAGGCGCAGAAACCAATAGCTGGAAGAATATAGCGGAAATTATAGATGGAGAACAACTGGATAAGTTACATGAGTATATAGCTCAAACCGAAAATAAATCAGGCAGAACGATTAATACATCAGAAGAAAGGGGCGCCGTGGCCGATGCGTTACTGGGCATGATACGTTCGAAACAGAGGCAGCTTAAAGCGCGCCGCAATCTGCTTTCAGCTTTACATATTGGCAAGCAAGTTTCCTCAAGTGCAGGTTCGAGCGCTACAGGTAAAGTAAGCTTTGCCGCGACGCAGGCAAAACAGATTACCGAAATAACAGTTGGCAACTTTGAGGAATTCTTAGGCGGCAGGACAGCCGTTGTCAGTGTTGGGCATAGGGAATACTGCCATGCCTGTCAGGAATATGGGCCAGTTTTCGAAAAGGTAGCGTTGGCCTATGTAGGGGCAGACAAAGAACACCCTGTCGAGTTTGCCACGCTTGATATTCCATTAAGACCAAATGCCTTTCAAGCCAAATATATGAGGATGTTAAAAGGCATAGTTATCCCGTTCACTGTTTTAATTGTGAATGGAGAATATAGAGCCCATATTGTTGGAAAAACCGATGCAGAAACGCTTAAGAAATTTATTGACGATAATGTCCGGATTGTCTCTCCGGAGTCATCCCCATTCGATAATGGCGGAAATGCCAGCTCATCGGCCTGGGAAAATTTTTCACAAAAAGCATCGCAAACGGATATTCGCAGATTCCTTCAATCGGGAGATAAACTTAGGAAACAATTTTCAAAAATATTACAAGCTAATCAAATAACATTTGTAGCCAATGACAGTGATTTTACCGAAACTTCAACTTTTGCTATGCTCGGAGATTTAATTACTTACCATCAAAGCAATTCGCGTGCAAGAGTGACGCATTTGGTTATTGAACCGGCATGGGCAATCCGGGAGAAAGATATAAAATGCTTTAATGCTACAGGTAGTTTCACTACTGATTTCTCTAAAGGCGCAATGGGCCAGTCCATACCGATATATGAAATTGAGAAACGGGTGTTAACCTCATTGCGTAGTGCAGGTATCAAAATAGCCCTTATGAGTAGTTTTGAAAATAATGTAGATAAATTGGCTGCTATCCAGCGATTATTCGGAGAAACTTCTAACGCAAAAGCAATTGTTTATCCTATGTATAAAAGAGACGCTCTTAAAAACGGTTTGATTACTTTTCGTGATAACAGCTATCTTCCAAGCTTGGCTAAAACTTTAAGGCAAAGAAATTTCAGAGTAGCCAGCATATTGATTGACCAGAGTATTACCTACAGAGAAAATTGTCGTAGCTGCCTCGCTAGCTTTATACAACGAAAAGGAATTTCCATAGATGAAGATTTATTGATTGATTTAAACCATGCTCCTTTTGGCGAGATGGGATGGAGAGAAACTAACTGGCATGAAAGAGAAGACGCGCGGTATAAAGCGGACAAACTTTCGCAGTGGTTTGACTATTATCTTTTAACTCCGCATGCGCCATTTATGCATTGGGCTGGAAACTTACAGCCAACGAATGGAAGTGAAATAGCAATTGGGCCAGAACGCAAGGCTGCGGTGTCTTTTGATATCGCTTTAGAGCTAAGAGAGTTACCCAGTGATTTTAAAAGTTTTGACAACGCAAAGCTTATCAATTGTTTAGGCCTAAAAGGTTTTGTGCATTATACTTCCAACAATCAACCCTGGCCTGAATCGGCGCCGGAAATTTCCTTGGAGCAATTACGGGCCGAAGAGCAAAGAGGCGAGAATAACAATTATAAAATATCTGCGAAATTCACCATACCCAAATCCGTAAACTCACTCCTTTTCAATATTAAACTCTTACTCAAATCCGGACAAGTAGTTTGGCTTACCAATAACACTCAGGATAATAACTGGTATTTTAGAATTAAACAGTTTGAAAGGCCAATAGTTTCTTCTGCTTCTTCGAGCTCAAGCGCAGATTCCAAACCCGCAGAAACCCCAGCGGAGAAATTGGCAGCATTAATAGAAAAAAGACACGAGAGCGTTAGAAGCTTCGCCAAGGTATCAGGAATAGGCAGGGGAACAGTGCATAATCTTGTTAAAGGAAAAATTGCTAGCGTAAGCAAGAAAACGCTAGGCAATTTTAAGGCTGCTGGCATTGATTTGGAGGTCTTGGGTTTTGGTGTATCAGCTTGGGGAAACGGTGCTAAAGGAGAAGAAGGTTCAGAGATAGAAGATGAAAATCCGCAAAGGACAAGAAGCCTGCAAGCTGCCGTAGCTCTAATATTAAGGGCAAACAAAACAGGAGTTCGCCTTACTACGCAGCAAATAAGCAAAACATTGGGCGAACAGGGAAATCCTGCAACAGCCAAGGAAGTCAGAAATGCTATTGATAGCAATCCGCGCTTACATCGTTTATTTTATGGCTATTCCAACGAGACCACTTCTGCTTTTAAACAGGCGCGCGGGCATTTGGACAGAGCATTACGCTATCTAGATGAAAGAATTTTTGAAACAGCAAGAATTGAATGTATGACTGCCGGTAATATTATTGCTGAAAGAGAATTGTCTACGGGTGAACGTAAGGAATTAGAGCAAAGAATGCAAGAAGTAACGGAACAAATGAAAGCCAGATTAAAAATGTATCTAGAGCACCCCTTTAGCCAAATTGTAACTACCATAGCTAAATTAACCGGCTTAATTGGCCAAAGAATTATAGCAATAAACAATACTTGGGTAGGCAATGGAAAGAGAGCATTAACTCAAGATGATTACGCGCAAGCAGAAAAGTCATTACGTAGCTATCAAGATGAATTGTTAGTTGTAGTTTGTAATAAGCTTTCATTGTTAAAAAGATTAGAGCATCAGGATGATATTAGGCAGATAGAAAAAGCTATGGCCGCACAGATCGACGGCTTCTTATTTAAAATAGCAATGCAAATACCTGAGATGGCAGCACAAATGAAAGCGCAGGCAAAAAGTGGCCCGCGCCAAGCGCTTGCCGTTTCTCCGCAAACCCCTAACACTTCTTTTGGCGAAGGGAATTTATTACCGCGCCATTATCAGGCAGATTTAATTATTCAGGCATTTCCTAAAAAGATAATAAAGACAGGAAGTTGTTACAAGAAAAAAAGCTGGGAAGAAATTTTGCCAATTGATTTAGAATCGCAAAATGCAATTAAAATATACAAGGCAACGAGAGCATTAAGCTTACTTAAACCGAAGAACAAAACTAATAGGGATGCAATTGCCAGAGCTAATAGATTTGAAAAAGAAACTACGGTAATAGAGGTAGATGTGCCGAGCCATTTTCTTCTTTACGGAAAAGAGGAAAATGGACGGTCTTATTATCAGGTAACCCACATAGGCAAAGAAAGCAAGTTGATTTATATTCCCGCGCGATTTTTAGAGAATATTGAAGATTCCCGGTATATCGCCACGGTTCTACATCATGACCAGATGGAATTAGAGGAATATTCCCGGATTCTTGGAAACGGCAGAATGGTCACTTTTGGAGATGTTGAAGCAGCCCACGGCAGAGCCATGAAGGTAGATCCTTTTGATGCTTACGCAGGACTTACTAGAAGATGCTGGCGAATGATGGCAGCAAGCGATATGTTTACCGTTGCTCTTGCGCACAAGCAAAGAGAAATTGTTAAAAGGCAAATAGTTGCAAAAGAAGCTCAACTGAGAAGGGCGCAAACAGCCGGGCAAGGTGTCAGAAAAACTTTCCCCGAGCAGAGATCTGTCCTTGCTGATATAGCTAATTTGAATATTCAAATAGCTTGCCTTTATGACCTTGAAGATAGCCGAAAACAGGCCGTTGATCACTACAAACTGGCCATAGATGCTTTAACAACTGTCAGGGAAGATGTTAAAATTGATCTTGGCGGATTGTTACCCCTTCAGATGTATGTTCGTATTGTATATCTTTTAGCGAAGCAAAAAATGCTTGCTGATTTACGCAGGGAATTTAGATGTTTCAGCCGTTTGGAAATCGGCAGGAAAATATCCGAACCAGAGCTTTGTTCTCTTTTTATGAGGAACAATTTTGACCGTATAAAAGAGGCAGTTATTGAGATTTTAGAACGTCATTTGCAATCAGCAAATAGCGCTAAAAAACAGGGCCTAGAATCGTTACGGATATCTCAAGCTATAAAATTTATACAAAGGTGTAAATACGTTTCTAAATCAGCCGCCGATTCAACAAAGGCGGATGTTCCAAACGCAGAGAAACATTCAAGTTCTTCGTCTGCAGCGCAAATTGGAAATTTACCAGTAAATAACGTTTCAAAGACTCCAGGAAAGATTAAGGCCAGTTTAATGTTGGATGCAATGGTAGTTGAGGCAAATAAAATTAACCAGGTTTCTGAAAAAGATTGCGAGGGAGTTGCCAGGTTTCGCCAGTGGTTTTACCAGAATATAGGGGCTTTTTCTGCTGCTGACAAAAATATATTATTGAAAAAATTGTTAAACCTGCCGGATTTTACGAAATCTTCTCCGGAGGCGCGCGCCAACCTTTCGCATATAATAAAATCTTTTTTTGTTATGGCGCGGCTGAGAGGGGAAAAGATATTTATCACCCAGGAAGATTATGAAAGGCTTTGGGCGATATATGCGGCTCAAAGGATTTTTATTGGAAAATATAACCTTCTGCAATGCATTGCGGCAGCTATAAAAAGCAGGGCAATAGAAATATCCGGCTCTTTGGATAAGAAAAAAGCACTGGAAATTGCCAGGGTGAAGTTTGAGGAATATTTAAGGTCGCCGGATTTCGCAGAGCCTGGCGATAAGCATTTTACAATAAGCGACTCCTGGGTCAATTTTGCCCACTCGTTAGGTAAGCCCTTGGTAGATATTGCTGTCAGGGAAATAGGCGCTGCCTGGGAAGGAACGCAATTGCAGCTAAGAATTTTAAAATTCTTTGAGCCAATATGCCGTAAGCCAGAAAACAGATATGCCCGGAATGCTCTTAGCCGCGTAATTTTATCCAGATTAAAACTGAATATGCCTCAAACTATAAGAACACAGGAAGAAGCATTGGGCGCAGTATTTGGTAATGAAGCTAACACCCGCAGTTTCCTTGAAGTGGCAACGCTTCTAAGGTATGTTTACCCTTACAAGCTTACCACGCTTCAGAAATTCGTCCCTCCGCTTGCCTTTGCAAAAGAAGAAGGCGCCGTTTTTAAAATAGGTCCGCAACTATACTTATGCCCCATTGCTGAATCTTTCCGCCGCCACATAATCTTATCAAAAGATAACGCCGGTAATATTAAATTCGCCCTGGAAATTATAATCCCGGGCCAATTACCGGACAGAAGGGAGGTTGGCGCTTTTAAACGCGAAGCTATTGCCAGGGAATTTATAACTACGTTCCCTGATAAAGAATATTGCGTAAGGCCCATCCGTGTCATTGAACTACCGGATGGAACGTATGAACTTTATGGCGAAAAAATGGAATTTGACCGCGGTTGCCGGTTTTATATTTTAGCGTTTGAGTATGAAGACGGTAAAAGGCTGGATTTTATTTCGTCCCAGGCATTTAAAGATATAGCCAAGAGGCTTAATATGAAAATTTCAAAACTCGGCAGCATCATAGTGCAACAGGCAGCTGAACTTACGGCAGCATCCCACTTTTTGGGATACACTGGAGACGAAGGCTATGCCGGCACAGACCAGCATGTAGATAATATGCGCCTCATACTCAGAAAAAATAGCAGGGTTATTTTAAAATTGGTAGGAGATTTTGGACTTTTCCGTAAGGTTTTCCAGAATGAGGATATAAAAAAGATACAACGAAGAGAATGTACAACCATAGTGAGAGGTAATAAAAATATTTTGCCAGGCTTAACTTCCGTGTTCGGGTTTTTTACCGCGGATAGCATAGAACTTCTATTTAAGAAAACTTATAAAACAGGTTTATCGAGAATGGGCGGTTTCAGCGGGGGTGCCAGAAAAACCCAGGTTAAGCAGAGAGAACTGCCCGTTACTGGAATGGCCAGTTCAGCAGGCGTAAATGCGCCTTACCAGCCGCTGCAAAACAGGCTCGCGTCTTCCTACGAAAATTTAAGCGCCGGGGAAGCATTTACCCTTTTTCCGGTTAAAAATATACTTAAGTTTCATCCCGGATGGCAGAACAGGCTTTATGTAGAAACTGCTATGTCGCACCGCCCGCTTTTAGAAGAGCACGAAGCCATGGCATATACTGCTTTAATACGCAGGGAATGCAATGTTGCGGTTACTAAGGGCGACTTTACAAACGAGGAAGGACAGTTCAGGACATTTACCCTGCTCCTTTATAAAGACGCAAATACATTCCAGGATGTTGAGCTGGCCTATCTTTCTTTGTGCAGAAAAGGGGAGAGTATGTTGTTTAGAATATGGCTGGCTCCCTTTCTTAGAAGAAGCGCAGAGGTGCGGGGTATTGCAACTGCCTGGCACGATAAAATTTTAGTGCCGTATTTTAGAAAGCTGGGCATAAAACGTTACGTCAGCTATTGGAACTGCAGCGATGCCACCAGGGCCTATCAGGGATTTTTTGGGAAAATGAACTTTAAGATAGCGCGCCTTGAAAGCTACGTGCGCCATACAGGCATTGTTTTATATTATGCCGCATACAAGGATTTAGCTGCTCAAAACTACCGTACCGTTCGAAATACAGCCGCTGCCGCAGTTAAGGACATTAAGCGCAGAAGAGAAGGCGGAGCAAATATTGATGCAAAAACCGCCAGTTCATCAACTACCTTTTTCTTGGGCCGGTTAAAAAATAACTCCAGAAATATAATCTTGGCATCTAGTTATAACGCGGCTATTAGCAGGTTAAGAGCAGGGCAATTACGGGACGCTATAATCAAACTCGGAGGTTGTAAGCTTGGCGCAGAAGAAAGCACTTATTTGGCAGCTCTTAGAAGAATTACCTTTAACGGGGACTTCTCTTCTGAAATACATGCTGCAGCCCTGTTGGCTGTCCAGCGCATCAATTCTTTCCGGGCTAACCTTGCGCCAAGATATTGCGTTATGACGGGTGATAAATTTATGGCCGGGTTTTCTAATCTCATTCCCTGCGCAGCCACGCGCCAACGTTTCGCGCAGGCGCTTGACAGAATAAATTGCAACTTAATATCCCGCTCTAAACAGCTTACCTATTATCCCATGGTATGCCGCCGTATCTCCCGCTCAGTGTCGCATATTTTTAGAGAGAATGGTTTTACCGCAAAAGTCGTCAGGATTGTGCCAATTAACCTGAAAGAGTATTTTTTGAGCCATATTGTTGTGGTTGTCCGCGCAGACGGAGTTGAGTTTGTTGTTGACTGCGCAGCTGACCAGTATGAACGCCTTGACGGAAATACGATTGTTGAAGTTTCTCCTGCGGTTATTCCAGTTGAAGATATCAGGAAAAATCCTGAGAATTTTGCGGTATACCAAAGTATTTTTAATCCGCTTACATTAACTATGCAGGAAGAAAAATTACCTCTTCTTAAAGGCGTTGATTTTAAGGTTAAATTAGATACCTCAAACGTGATATCTCTCGGAGAAGCTTACGCGAGAGAGCGCAGGCCTCCGGCAAAGTCTTCGAGCTCATCTTCCCAGGCTCCTGGCCAAAGGCTTTTCCTTTCTGCCAAGGTAGATATTGCAAGGCATACTTATCCTTTAAGGGGCCAGTATGGCAGGCTTATTTTTGCGCCCCTTGAAGGGCTTAGCCCCGGTGAGCTTATGCTTCTTGACCGTTTGTGGGGAACCAGAATTTTCGGAGCCGAAGGAAAATATTATCTCATTGGCCAGGAAGGTCTTGGCTGGGTGATGATTGCCAGAATAGCTATGGTAAGCGTCAAAGCGGTTACCGACAAGACATTGAGGCTTAAGCTTGAACAGATGCGCACTCTGGCGGATTTAGTCAATAGCCAGCTTAAAGCCCGGGGTTTAGGGAGAGTAAAACTTGTAAAAGAGCAAGCACCTTTCTGCCAAAAAGTGGTGGAGTTTTTCCCCAATACGAAACTTGGCTTAAGACTGGGATGGGATAACTTACGTAACCGCATACTTCCCCAGACAAGCAATCTCGTAATGCAACAACAGGGAAATATACCGCTTTGGTTCGAGCCTCTTACAGAAGATTTTTTCAGCAGAGTTACTGAAATTAGTATAGTTCCGCCTATGGATAATCCCCAGCCGCAGAAAGAGGTCAGGATATTTTATAAAGCTTCTGCTGCCAGCTCATCAAGCCAAAAGCCGGGCCGCAGCTATTTCTATCTGCCGCAGGCTGCGCAAGCGCAATTGGAAAAATACAAAGCGCAAAAAAGCAGGATACGCGCGCCCAAGCCTAAGGAAAAAATATACATTGACGCGTCGCTTTCCGCAGCGCTTGCTTTTTTACGCAAACAATATGCGAAAAATACTTACGCTCAAGCGCCTCCCATAGAAGTTATAGATACTGATACTATAACTTTCGGAGCATATTCTAACGGAGAGAATATTTACGTAGAGGCCCCGGTTCTAAACGATAAGCCGCTTTATAATCTAGCCGCTGTATTCGTATATCTGTTTGGAAATAGCTTGCTTCAGGCTAAATTCGAACTATTTGAGATTTTTAGAAATCCAAAATCAAGCTCTTCAGGCTCAAGCTGGCCCCGTACGGAAAAAGCGCTGTTAACGGCAGCGTTAAAAACGGGAGTTTATTTTAAAGACGAAAAGCAGGGAATAGAATTTTTAAAAGAAATAGTACACGCTTTATTGGCAGGAAACGATAATAATTTAATCCATATTATTATATCTGCGGGCCCGCAGGCCGAACCAATTCCTGATATTTTATCAGATAGAGATATTCGCAGCCGGAAGATTGTAATAAGAAAATTTTCCGCTGCGGCAGAGCTTCATAGATATGGAGAGGCTATAAAAAATGAAGCATTCGCCGTAATTGAAATCTTATTTATAACCCCCGGCCCGGGCAGAATGCACATAAAGGTTAATTTATCTTCTGCGGCCTCAAATTCCTTCAATGCTTACGTATATGGTAAGGCCAGCTCGTCCAATGCAAGTAACGCGCCTTATTTTGATATATCGGCATCAAAGCTGGAGGATGTACTTTTTCCTATTTCTAGAATTAAAAAAGTCTTAGCTGAAATAGGCGAAGACACGGATGTTTATTGCAGTCCCAGTGAAATAGCCAAAGATAGAATTCTGCTTTATCTGCGTAACAAAAAAGATATAGTTGCGCGGTTATCAATGAAGATTATGAGAGAGCTTGCTCTGACAAGCCGCGAAGTTGAATTTCCTTTTGAATCTCTTCTTGCCAACAAGGATACTTATTGCGAGAGAATGCCGCGTAGCCCCCTGCGAATATACAAGAAAATTAACTCCGTTGCATGCATTGATTATTTTGAGTTGGCAGGAAGGCTGCAGCATAAAACAGTAGATGGGAAAAAAATAGGGCAGTGGTGGTACGATGATTACCTTGAACCCTATCTAGTTAAGTGCGGTTTTCCTGTACTAGCTATTCAGGGGAATTGCCTTCGCATTGAATATATAAAAAAGTTTTTTACAAGCAGGGGCTTTGAAGGGTTCCCATTTTTGCGTATGGACCGAGGTAACCATGTTTATCTTGGGGTTAAAAAAATAAATAGTAATTTACCATCGTCCGGCGCCGGCGCTTTGACAGCAGGGCATAAAAACCCATCTGGCCGCGCCAGCTCATCGGCGGCAGATGTTCCAGAATCAAAGCCAAACCCCGCGAAGATAGTTACAGAAATAACAGATGCTAATTTTTGGGAGTTTTTAAAAGACAAAACAGTCGCGGTATACGTCGGTTCAAAATCCTGCCATCCATGCGTATTGTATTATCCTGTTTTCAAAGGCATTGCGCGGATTTATGCAAATAAAGACAGTGCCGTTAAGTTTGCTAAGTTTACCCTGCCGTTTACCCATAGCGAATTTCGATGGATATATCTAAGAGATAATATGACAATCCCAAAGACCCTTCTGATTGTGAATGGTTATCTTAAGGAGGAGTTGGTAGGGAAAGTTTCCGCTGAAACATTGATTAAATTTATCGATGATAATATTCCTACTGTCGGCGGTGTTTCGGCGGGTAACGTTCGGAAAACCACCAGCTCTTCGGTTTCTTCCGCAAAAAAATCAAAAAACATTTTTAAAACAGGCCTGCATATTTTTAAAATTATATATTTACCCGTCTTATTCACTGTCGCAATGATATTTTTTCGCTATGAGTATGTTGCGTTTGTTTCCGGTTCTTTTATTCTTGCGCTTTTAGTAAAAGGTGCAATAGGCGCAACAACCGGTTTTATGGGTGAATATGTCGGCCAGTCGATTAAGAACGAAAGAAACTGGGAAAAAATCGGATATTGGACATTGGCCCGTTTCATCCTTACCGGAGGATTGACGTATAGCGTATTTTATCCGTTGGTTGCAATTATAACCGGCAGCGCCTTGATAAAAGTTCTTCTTGATCTCGGGCCTTACACCATATTGTTTACTTACCTTATGATATTTACCGGAAACTTAATTGAAAGCCGTTGTGGGGCTAATAACAAAAACGGATTGAGCCTGTCGGATAAAATAAAATACCTGATTTTCTACTATCCTATCCAGGCAGCGTATTGGTCAATTATTTTATATATTGCCTGGGCATATTGGCCGCAATGGATTGTAATTTTCTCTTCTGTTGCTTCGGGGTATTCAACAATTCTTCAGATAAGCTTGCTTAAGTGGTGGATACATATGCCGGCAAATGCAAGAGAGTGTTACCTTAACTGGTATGTTAACCCCGTATGGAACGCTTCAGTTTATCTGCGCAACAAATTTACTTTCCGATTTAATTTTTACCGTTTATCTTTGAAAAACAATAGAAAAACAATACAGCCTGAAAAAGAAAAGCGCTTTTTAAATAAAACTTCTTCTTCAACCGCTGCGGTGCCAAATTTTACGATAGAGAATAAAGCGGGGCTAAGCGAAGCAAATCTTCAATGTAATTTTATTGCCAAACGCGCCATATCAGTTTACACAAGGCCTCGCGTCAGCTCGACTGCAATGCCGGAAAATAAAATTTCCGATGCAGGAAAAGAATTAGCAAGGCTGATGAAACTTAACGGATTGAGCATCAGAGCGCTTTCCATGAGAGTAAGGGATTCAGGAAAATTTATTTCGCAGCAGGTTATAGAAAACCTTCTTAAAGGAAGGACCCGTTCGCTTCACTTAAGGCATGCCCAGCGTTTAGCCTTGGCTTTAGGCATCACTGATTATACAAAAATTCAGGTATGTTCGAAAAGAAGCAGCAAGCCGGTAAATGTTTCTTCTTCCGCCAGCAGCGCTAAGCCTGCACCACCCTGCTTTGGCCAGGGCTATGACCAGGTTTTGCAGGGCAGAAACCCCAAGCAGCGTTTTTCTTTCCTTGCTGTGGCAAGACAAGAAGCTGAAGGAAGCCTCGCACAATTAGAGCGGGCAATGCAGGTAGATGCAAATTCCAATATAAATAAAGCTAATAGCGACGCTTTCACCCAGGCTATGGCGACGCAGTTGTCAGGAAATGGTAGCCAGATAAGCATGCGCGAAGCGCGCCAGCGCGCCGAGGCTTTCACTGCCCATTTATCCAGGGCAATAAAATATTTTTCTTTGGCAAATACAAGTTTTACTTTGCAGATAAGCGCAGACCAGGAGCGTTTAGCGTCGGTTGTTGGCAAGGATAAGATAAGTTTTCCCTGGGCAATAGCCGCCCGCGCCGAAGTTTCCAATAAAGAATGGCAGAGTGTTTGCTTTTTTGCCTGCGTAAGCGCAATAAGGTATTTAGCCTCTTTACGTATGCCAAAGCCAACTAGGCCTTGCCCAAAACAGGATTATGATTTCCTTGAAAGTTTCATCAGCCGCAGCCAGCCTCTTAGCCGGGATTTAGCCGCTGTTTTAAACCAAAGAGCCGGCAGGTATGGTATTAGCGACGAAAGAGCTGAAACCAGGGTCAACCTTTCCTGTGCTTTATATAAATTGGGTGAGACGACAGCCGCAACAAGTCTCCAGCATTCTTTAATCAGAAACAGCCTGGCTTTTATATTTGCTAATTTACATTGGCTGGACGCAAACCCTGAAGATAAAAACGGATTTGCCTTGTTTTTAAAAATGTTAGCCCAGCGCATTACTTCTATTGATAAGTGGTATTTATTGATGATGTCGCTAAGAAAAGAATTCGAAAAAAATGGCGATAACCAGGCTTTGGCAAATATACAATTGCTTAATGACGGCAAAGAGTATTTAGAACCGACAATAGAAACAGCTTATACTTTCAGTCTCGTTCCACCTGAAGAACGTCAAAAAGCGCAGGAAGCCCTGCTTAGAAGCGCTCAGGAGGAAAGGGTAAAAACTAACAGGAGAAAGAAGGCCGCATTGGCAAAGCAGAAAGCGCAGACCGATAAGCAAATCGAGAAAACGAATAAAGCATTTTCGAAAGGAGAGGTTGCTCCTTACTGCGACGTTAAAAGGCTTATCCGGAGTTATTACCAGCGCAATGTCATAGCTGAGGCCGGCACGCAGTTCGAGGCATTTATGCAGGCAGCTTTAAGAAAGTATCCGGATAACCCTGCTTATCTCTGGGTCACTGCGTATCCGGTTGTAAAACAGGCAATTGAGCTTAAGGATAATCTAAAGGAAATTACAGCTTTGTTTGTGCGGGAAACGCAGATTTTATTAAATTCTTTAGAAGGGAAAAAAGACCGCCGCCGCCAATGGGAACAACCCCGCGTTTTAGAGGCGATTATTGATGCTGTTATAGGCCAGCTTAAATTATCATCTTCCAAAAAAATAATGCTGAAGCAGCGAGACAATAGCGCAGCAGGAAAAAAACTTTACTTAGCTTATGTTGCGGTTGTCCAAAGTAGAACCGTTTCCACTTTATCGAATTGGCCGGCTGCACTTTCGCGCGCGGGCCTGGACCCTCAAACAATCTATGCGGGAAAAGTAGGCGGTTCCGGTATGCAGGATACAAGGTGTATTGAAGTATATATTGACCCGGTAATTGAAAATGGGCGCATCATCAGGCCGAAAAAACCCCAGCGCAGGATGAAAGTGGTTTATGAAAGCACTTTGCGCCATAACCGTTTCCGCAAGGCCAAATTAATTGCTTTGGCAGGTATTCCCACATATCCTGCCAGCAAAGAAAAAAGCTACAAGGCCTTTTCTTTGTTTAATGACATCTATCCAACTGACATAAAAGATAAAAGCGCTCAGGCAAAGCTTTTGGTTTTAATTGACCCCAGCGCAGCGATATTAACTCCGCAGGCAGTTTATGAACTTGATACCGGAAGGCAAGTATATCCTGCCAATGGCCAAATAAGATTTTATTTAGACTTTCCGGATAAAGACGGCGGGCTGCCGAAACTTGAAAATGGCAGTATCGTGGGGCGGCCGTTTTACAAAGCTTTGGAACATATCCGTCCGGAATTTTGGGAAGACGAAAGAGTGAGAAAAGCTTCTGTGGTTGTTGCTACTAATGTTTACGCCAACCAGAAGGGCGGGAGCAATCACGCTGTCTTTTCTTTGTCCGGCCGTTATCAAACTGATAAAAAATTTGATGCGAAAAATCCTTTAGAGCTGATTGTTTTCCTTGACCCATCCACTAAAACGCCGCAGGTTGCTTATGATGCAAAAACGCAAAAACTGGTTTACCCCAATCCCGATTTTCTTAAGATATATTTAAAGTTTTCGCTTGAAAATGGAAAGATAAAAGAAAATACTCCTTTCTACCGGGCCATGGGGTACGTTTCAGACGAATTGTGGAACGAACCCGAAGTGATTAAGGCGGGTGAAATTGCCATAGCCGGTATCCCTACCAGAAAAAGCTCTTTTGAGCCAAAGAAAAAACCTTATTTTGCTTTTTCCTTGAGCGGGCCAAAATATGTTACGTCTTATCCGTTTGAAATTGGGAAAAGCCTGGATTTGTTGGTGGTGGCAAATACTAAATCGCAGACACCGCAATATGCAAATGACCTGGCAACCGGTTTACGCATCTATCCTTCTTTTGAACAGGTTCAAACATTTCTGAACCCGGTTTTCCGCGGAAATAATTTAATAAATCCAGTTCTTTTCAAGGCCTACAATGAACGCGTTCCCGCATCTTTCTGGACAGAAGACGCAGTTAAGAAATCCGTTACTATCGCTGTCAGCCGCCCCGTTAAATCTAAAACCGGCGCAAGCAACGAACGTTCGTTTGTTGTCATTGACCCAAAAACGAAAAAACCTGTCAAAGGCTCTGCTAAAGGCGATAGCACCGGCAGAATATTGACGTTAGCCAGTTCTTCGGCAACAGGCAGGAAAATTTTTCCAACGTTACGGAGGAGTTCTTCGGCAAGCATTGTTCCTTCAGCGTTTAAAGATTGGAATAAAGCATATGCAGTTGTAAAACGGGCCCCAATAATTTATTTTCCGGAATTTATAAAAAATTTCCAAGCGCAAAACGAAGGATTTGTTTTCCGCGGTTTTGGCGAAGACGGGTTTAGAAAATCCGCACAGGAAAAAAAGGTTGGCGGAAATAATCCTCAAGACGGCATAGACTGGGGAGGCCCCATTACCGCTCTTGACTGGGCAACGTATGGCCCGATATCAAAAGGCGGGCATATCGGCATTATTTTTGGCATAAGCCGGGCCACACGCATAAGAAACTGGCTGCCTAACCAAGGTAAATATAAAGCTGTTCCTTTTTCCGAGGTGGACAAAACCTGGCTTGTTCTTATAGATGAAGAATGCGAGCGCCACGGAAATTATTTTATACGTTTGGCTGAAGTGCAGTTGACGGCGCAACGATATTCAAACGAAGAATCTCTGGCAGCGGCCGGAGCGTCATCGGCTAGCATCTATAAAAGCGAGATACTTAAAGACCAGATTGTGGTGCGGGCCAATAGCGTCAGAAGAAAAAACCCCGGGGAAATACTTATTGTTGTGCGTACTCTTAAAGATTTAGACAAGCAGGCGCAGGCTGCGGTTATTGAGGATCTTGAAAAGCAATGGCCGCGCATACCATATCCGGGAATTGAGCATGATGGCGCGTTGAGAGATGTTGTTGCAGTTTTAAAAAATCCAGCGCACAGGGTCGCACCCCAAGAAGCTTTGTGGCAGCCGTTCTTAGCCATAAGCAAAGGTAACGCCAGCTATGCAGGCAAATGGTATGTTGAAGGGATTGTTGAGGCGCTTTTATATAAAGATCATGCGGAGATTATTTGTTGGGAAATACGTCCGGATAATCGCCGTGGAGCAGAAAGCCGCCTTAAAGGTGTAGGCCGTCAGCTTTTTTTCCACGTGCTTAACCGTTTAACTGCCCAATATTCTAACGATGTTCGTATAAGCCTTGTTGGCAAGCTCGCTCTTAAAGCACTTGCCGATGAAGGGATGGGCGATTTGAGTCTGTTAAAGACCAGTAATGATTATAAGCCGTATATAGATAGATTTGCCGCAAAGACGCGTCTCTGGCTTGACCAGGTGCCTCAATCAGACAGAAGCATAAATGTTAACAGTTCCAGGCGTGCCCGCGGTCCAAAACCTTCCAGCGGGCAACCCCGCGCCAGCTCTCCAGCTAAACATACTAATCAAGCCATGGCTAGTTCAGCTGTGCAAAGCAAAATAGAAAAAATTCTTTATGCCGAAAATGGCGGGCTTTCGTTTGACCCGGGGCCTTACGGGCTTATACGCGGTTTGCTTAGGCAGGGGGAAGGCTATGAAGTGCGGCAGTTGGTCAGATATCTTCTTTCAAGAAGTAACAAAGTAGACGAGTGGAACATAAGCGATGAAGTTAAACAAAATGGCCTGGCTCTTCATTTACTGCGCTGCTGGTGCCAGGAGCAGTTCCCGGATATTTTTGACTGGTATAAACGTAACAAAATCAGATTGAGTATTCATTTGGAACAAAACAAAGAAGTCCTGGCCAAAAATGCGCACAAAGGAGGTTCTACAAAAATTAGTTTCGGATTGAAGGACGGCGGATCAAATGGATACGAAATCGGCAAGGCCTCTGTTGTGATTTATGGCAGAGACAGATTTTATCTGGATTGGATACAATATATTTTGCATGAACTTTTAGAGACTAGGCATGTAATTGAAGCCATCCGCGCCAAGGCCGGCTTAACCCAGGAAGCTTTGCAGCGCCTTGCTAACTTGCAAGTGTATCATGCTTTGATGCATAGAGAGGAAGCAAGAGCTATTCGGCTATTAGCTGAGATACTTCCCAGCTGGACAGATAGAAAGCTTGCCCAGCTTGAACCTATCCACCGCAATTACGTGAAAACAATACATGATAATAAGGCCGAAATTTTACAAATATTAAGTAACGCTTCGCAAGTTTCATCTACAGCGAGTTCTTCTGTAACATTTCAAAAAGCGTTTGAAAATTTCAGCTCTTATGTGCCGCATGAGCCGCCTGCAATTATACGCGAAATACGGCAAAAAGGGCCAGTTATTTATGAATGGCATAGCCGTGAGCACCGTCAAAGGTTTGACCAAATAACCCCGCAGGAATTAAATAAATTACGCCGGTTTGGGTTTAACATAATTTTTATGATGGGTATCTGGAAAATCAGCCCGTTCAGCGTTGCTTTTAACAAAATGTGGGATAGAAAACGTATCGGTTCAACTTACAGTATCTACGATTACATTATTGACCCCGAGCTTGGCGATGAGAACTCATTCCATTCTTTTGTCCTTCGCGCCAATGCTGCAGGATTAAAAGTAATTGTTGATTTTGTTCCTACTCATATGGGAATGGATTCTGCCTGGCTCAAGGACGAGCCGGAACTTTTTAATCTAAGAGCAATGGAAGGGGAAATTTCCGACAATATGCTTTTTAATAATATACCGTTAGTTGAAGAAAATTGGAACAGCCCATCGCCAATTTTCTATGCCGAGACCAGTCAGGGAAGAAAAGCGGTCTGGCATCTTTTTGGGCCGATGTTTACAGTTTATGGAGATATTGCAGGGCTAAATATTCTTTCTGAAAAAACACGCTCAAAACTGGCCAGGGTTTTAGAGCATATTATGCGGTTAACCAATGGAGGAGGAATAAGGATAGATTCCGCGCATAAAACAGAAGAGTTCTGGCAAGGGGAACTTGCGTTTCAGGCATTACGCAAAAAATATCCCAGTGCCTTTTTTCTTGCTGAAATTACCGGGACCGCATCTCTTGACGTTTTCAAATGCCTCGGAGTTGACCTTGTATATAATTCTGAGTTTTCCTATCGCACAGTGAGAGAGAGGCAATCGGGAAGGCAATTGTCAGAATATCTTAACTATATAAGCACAAATGAAAATTGTCCTATGCCTGAAAAAAATATGCACCGGCTGGAAGACCATGATTTTCCAAGAGAGACAGATAGGGGAAAACTCCTTGCGCAGAGAGATGAAGGCAGGCGGGTAGCGTATTATGTTGACAGCCAACAGCAAAAAGCTTTGGCAATTATTATGCTTGCCGGTTCTAAAGGCGGCGTGCTTATCTATGACGGCCAAATGCAGGGGCGGTTGAAAGAAAAACCCAGCGCAAAATATATAACAAGGCATCCTGAGCTTGAAACGTATGACAGAGACCTTGAGAACTTTTATAGAAAGTGGCTGCCTATTACCAAAGAAAAACTTTTTAGGCAAGGCAAAGTTGAATGGGCTTTGCCTGATGATTTTCCCCATGAGATTTTCTGTGTTAAGCGCACGCTTTCCCAAACAAAAGCCGGCGCGCTGGTTATCGTAAATAAAAGCGATAAAGAAATAGTTTTTAACTGCGGCAAAGAATGGTTTGTGCGTAATTGCGGCCAGGGAGCCATAAAAGATATTTCAAATAATATACAATTTGTTGCTCAGGATTATTTGCGGCTTAAGCCCTGGGAGTATAAAGTGTTGGTTTTTGGTTTACCGGTAATTTACCATTTGCCGCACCCGGGACAGCAAAAACAGGATATCGCTAAAACCCGCGCCAGTTCTTCTAGCCTTGAAGCCAGAAGGAAAGCCCTCACAGGTTTTTACCCGGCCGCGACAGAGGATTTTACTCCGGCAGCAGAAACTTCAAAAATTACTAAAAAAACTTCCCGGCCCGGACTGCAACCGGCTGATTGTGTTGGCCAGCCAGGAAAAATACGCACAATTTCTTCCGCGGCCGCACTGGTTGCCCCTTCTCACCAAAGCCAATTTTCGGATTTATTCCGCCACAGGTCGTCTCGTTTTATCTGGGAAACCAGATTATATCCTTATTTATCCCGGGAGGCAGCGAGGTTTATTGTCAAAGAAGCCCAATCGGTATTAACTGCATATGCCAAAGCCAAAGGCATTTCGGGAAACCTCAGAATTTTAGACTTAATGAGCGGAAGATTTACATATTTGCCTGCTTGCGTGGCGAAATCTGCCGAAGAAATTGTCGGCGTAGGATTAAATTCCGGAGAGCTTATGGCTAATAAAAGGCTTAAAGGAAAATGCAAATATAAAATAATGGATATTAACAGCGCTAAATTCCCTCAAGAATGGCAAGACTACTTTGATGCAGTAATTGTCACAAACGGATTAGGTTATGTTGATAACTTGCAAAGTTTTTTTACCCAAATAGCCGGACTTCTTAAACCGGAAGGGATTTTATTTACAGCTTTTACTGACAATGTTTATTTTAAGGATGCCTCAAGAGGATGGAGAAATTCTGACCATAACCAAAACATTATGGCTGTAAAGAAAGCAATTGATTTATGCGGTCAGTTTAATGGAATTGAGCATAAGCAAGGTAAATATTCTGTGTGGTTGTATACCACTGTATATAAACAAAAACCTATAGATGTTGTTGTGGCCAGGAAAAAAACGCTTAACGGGTCCTTGCCGGAGGGAAAAGTAAAACAAGCCAGTTCTTCAGCGCAAGAGTTGCGTCAAAGCCGGCAGCGCATTAACCGGTTAAGCCATGCAGGTGAAACTTCCAGCGTTCCTACGAAAAGAGCGTTGATTGTAAAATTACTTGATGAATTATCCAGAGACCCCGGCAGCGCTAAAGTCAGCGCCGGTGACATTGCCAGTATGCTTACAGGCCGCGGCCACACTATTACAAAACGGCATGTTACTCAAGAAATTGACAATTTAAAGTTGCGTAAAAAATATCCTAATACATTGGTGTATGAACGACAGAGCAGCAAGCAGCCTAAGTTTAGCCGTAGTGACATCCTTGGGGCCAAGCCAGAAGAAGTTTTTGAGATTATTTCAGCCGCAACCGGCGGCAATAAAACACTGACCATTTCTGAGAGTTTGTTGTTAAAGCTTGATGCGCAATCGCAAACTGCCCTGGTGACAGGTAATGGATTTTTAACTGAGAAAGAGAAAGCGCAAACAGCTGTCCATGGCTTTAGCCATTTTGCTCCGATAAAAGAAATGCGTCAAATGCGCCGGCAAGCCTGGATGAAATTAGCGCCATTACTTAAAAGGCCTGCTTTGGAAGAAATTGGAGAAGTTATAAATGATTTAACTCTTCGGGAACAAGAAGCAATTAAGTGGTGCTTTGACGCACGTATCCGCTGGGAAGATGCAATTAAGGCTAAAAAACTTATGGCAATCAGGCGCCAGGCTGATGAGGCTGTTATTGTCAGGCCGTATGATGTGGGTGGAATTTTGGCTTCCGCGCGGACAAAGCTTAAAGAAAGACTTATAGATGCCGTGCTTACTGCGTATTTTCCCAACGGTATCAAATTTTCAGAGCCGTCAACGCGCTCGCAGGCGAAAGATGAGCATCTGCCTACGCACCAGCGCATAGCTGAGGCAATATTTGTTGATGGTGCTGAAACGATAAATGAAATTGCAGCTTTCAGCGGTATTCCTTCAGGAAGAGTGGACGCGTTTTTAAAAAAGTCTCTGCAAGAGTTACGTCAATACCTGCGTATCCAGCGTAAAAGCCGGCGGGCCACAGATGTATTTAACCAGCAGCGCACTAAAGTGCAAAGGTTCGTTATACTTCATCGCGTGGATGCGCCAGTTGTTATGACGGATATAGTAAAACATATCTATGGTGACAGCTATACGTCAAAGCAATATAGAAGCGTTTGGGAAGACGTTTGCGTTTTACAACGTAGCGGCGTGATACGCCCTTACGATGTGATAGTAGGAGAACGCAGCCATAGAGAAAAACAAGCTATTGCCAGTCAGCAGGGGAAAATAGTAAAAATAATAAAGCATTCGCAGGTAAGCAAGATAAGACCAACTATCCCCGATATTACCGCTCAGATTTACGGTAGCGATTATACCAACGAGCAAAGAAAAACTGTAAGGACAGATGTAAAAGCGTTGGTAGCCGCGCGTAAACTCGATCCTGATGTTATTGAAACACGCTATGACATTGTTGCCGTGAGAAGGCAACGTATTGTAGCCTTTGCCAGAAAAAATAAAGGCAACGGCAAGCTTACTATTCCGGAAATTAGCGCGCATGTCTATGGCCGCAATTATTCCAGGCAGGAGTATTTGCGTATCAGAAGAGACGCCGAAGCGCTTATTGCCGCCGGAGAAATCAACGCATCAGAAATAAAAGGGTTGCGAGCCGTCGTAGAAAAAAGAGCTTTACCCGTTGTTGCCCGCGCCAGTTCTTCCGTCATCGTTAAGCCCGGGGATGGACCCTCTACAGATTTTTCCTCTCCGGCCACAGCGGATTTTGTACCGGTGGTAAAAGCTTCGAAAGCTACTCAAAAAAATTTCCTCCCGGATATTTTTATCGGATATTTTACCCCTGCAATCGCCATGAAGCAGCTAATAGGAACGCGCCTGAGAGATTGCCTTAAAGGCAAGCGGAAAGGTTTGATTCGCTATGGCAGGAGATTGGAATGGAGTTTAAAAATTTATGCTCACGATAAACCGGTTTTCTATCCGGAAACAATATTGGCAAATGCTCTTTATGAATTACTTCAGAATGCTCTTTTTGTTGTCTTGCAGAGAGAAAATGGGGCAGCAAAGGTGTCTTTGACGCAACTTGAACCGAGTAAGCATGTCGGCCTTTTCCGTTTAAACGTTGTGAATCCGGGAAGGATAACTGATGAGCAATTGAGAGCATTGAAAAACCGTCTTATAGACTACGCAAACAAAGGGCTGGTGTGGCGTAAAAGGGACACTGCCGGTTTATGTGTTGCCAGAGAGGACATTTTTATTGGCGAGAACATGACTCCGGCCAGATTTCTTAAGGAGAATGCCGGTGTATACGAACGATTACCGCCAAGCACAGCATTGGCTTGTATTGAAAAAATGTCTTTAGAAGAATTCTTATTTATCAGGTTTTTGAGCAACAAGCAGAAAAGCAATGATGCTGACGTTGGTTCTCGGAACCTAAATATGGGCGGTAAAGGTGCGGGCTTGGCAACAATAAAGGAACACATTGAAGAATATCTAGGCGGAAAAGTTACGATTGAACGCCCCGAAGGTAAAGACGCGACAATGTTTCATATCTATTTTAATGCTGAAAGAATTCCGACAGAACTTCCGAAAAAAGCTCTCAGAAGAAGAAACAAGTATATGGCGTTAATTGAGCTTTTAGCCCCGATTCGAAATTTTCTTAGGCAAGAGGAATTAGTTTTTGATTCTTTGAGGAATGAATGGCGCCCTACGGGGTGGGTGCATTGTTCAGACAAACGAGCTCTCGGTTTTTGGCCGAAAGATTACCACAGGGCACTTTATGAATCTTTTGCCGATCCAGTACTTATAACTAATATTAAACCAGAAGTTTTTGAGGGTAACCACGAGAGCCTTTTAAGTATACTTGAACGCATCATTTCGGACAGATATAGAGTTATGCCTGGTGAGCTTAAGGAATATGCGTCTAAAAATCAAAGAATAGTTTCGGAAATAAATGATTTGTGTAAAGAGCTTGGATTGCCGTCTTTCCCCAGGGAGTTCTTAAGTGCGGAAAAACATGCCAGCTCATCGGCGAGCAAGAAACAATTCATTGAGGCCGCCATAGAAAACGAGATAAGGCAATTATTTGTCCACCCTGGCCCAGATGATAAATATACTTTATGGGATTGGCAGAGAAAAGACCGCGTCTTTGACGGAGATGGAATTTATAAAAAAAGTTTGATGCTGGAGAGAGGAAAGGATACCGTAGGCAAACTAGGCATAAAACCCGGCGATACGTTTTTGGACATAGGAACCGGGCCGCTTGGAGGTTTTTCTTTTATTGCCGCACTTTCAGGGGCAAAAGTTGTTGCTATAGAAAATAAACCTGAAGTTATAATGATTTTAAAAGACAAATATCGTAAACTGGAGCCTCTTATTAAGGCAGCCCGCGGCAGATTCGAGTTGATAGAAGGTGATTTTTCTAATCCAAGCATTCAAGAAGGTCTTAGCCGGAAGTTTAAGCATGTGGCAGTAACCGATGTCATAACGCCGCATCAAATAACGGCTCAGATTGCTCCGAGAGCACCACCGAGCTGGGAACCGCAAAAGATACGCAGTATTCTTTCCGGTATCGCCCGCGCAAAGAATAACGATGAAGGCGTTTTATTGTTTAGCGTTCCTGAATTCTTCGAATTAACCGATCCCCGGACAAGCCAAAAAACAATACTTGCCGATGTCCCGCTTTTAAAACAATTAGCGCAGGAATTTGCGCGAGAAACTACGCTCGTTCCGTATTCAAGCGCGTTTGTTTCCGTTCCGTATTCTTGGGGGATAAAGCGCGGAGTTTTATGTAGGTTTGGCATAAAAGGTTCACGCTTAAGCCTTCCCGTAAATTCGCTCTCAGCGAAGGCAGCACCGCAGCCAAAGCCTTTAAATCCAGCTGCTATAAGAGAAATTTTAGCCAATGAGCTTAAGAAATTTCCCGATGCGTTAGCAAAAAAAATCAGCGAACAGGCTTATTCTGCAGTTTGGAATTCAGAAAATGAATTAATTGCATTCATTAGGCGGCAATACGATGATTGGCAGAAATCACATAAAACTTCTTCTTCCTGTATTGCAGCTTCACGCGTCGATAAGGGAAGTTATTATGAAATCAATGCAAAAGTTGTTCCGGATTCCCGCCTATCCCGCCAAAAACAATTAAAAGATTGCCTTAAGCAAGCTTCCAAATACCTGCCTGCTGATGCCATAATTTATTCTTTGCGGATTTTTATGGCAGCAGCAAACCATAATGAGTATCTGAGATTAAAGGCAGTTTATTCAGGTATAGTAAAAAGATATTTTTCTATTCATTATCTTCCGCTTGCAAGCTATATTGCCCAGGCTCCTTTAGAGAAAAAACGCAGGCTCGTTGAAATAGAATTTACCGCATTTCTTCCCAAACAAGGGCAAAAAGCAAAACTAACTCTCAAATACGCCAAAGGCCTTAAGGGTAAAGAGAAAATTCCCTACTATGAAATTGCTTTTGAAAATTTACGCTGGATTATTGCCCGCGGCCTAAACGATAATTCTGCGCCTGATTTTGAAAAGCAGGCAACAGCCGCCTTTGAGAAAATAAAAGCAATACTCGATAAAGAAGGGCTGCAGTTTAAAGATGTCGCTGAACAGCGTAACTATATGGCGGATATCGTCGGCTATACCGTCAAGGGTAAACAGCACTATCAGATTTTTAATGATGTGCGCAGCTGTTTTTACGGCGATAAGCCTTTTGATTATCCGGCAGCAACCGGTATTGGGATGGCAGGAACAAGAGATTTAAAAACCGGCGGAGTAATCATCGACTTTACAGCGATAGATAAAAGCAAGCGCCGCGATATTATCGTAAAAGGAATAAAAAACATTTTGCAGGTAAGCGCTCATGAGTATAGCGGCAAACAGTTAGAAAGCGGTGTGGCAACCAAACGTAATCCGCCGAAATTCCAAAGGGCCAAAGTGGTTATCATCCCGCAAGGCAAAGTTTTATACCTTCATACATTTATTTCCGGGACTGCTTCTATACGCGGTGAATATACCCAACATACTACTGTTGTCGGGGCATTACCTGTGCATCTGCAGGCAATATTTTTCGAAAAATTAAAAGAACTTCCAGAGAGCGAGAAGCGGGGAGACTTTCTCAAATTGGCAGCCGCGCAAAAAATTCTTAATTCAGAAAAACAGTTAAAAGCCGCAGCAAAAAATATATACGCGTTAAAAGATGATACGCCTGGCGTCAAACCGGAAATTTTTTGGGATGCTGTTACTGCTGATTATTATGAATCTAAACCTCCGCGCGGCGCAATTGCGATTTTAAAAATTAAGGCCAATGATAACGATTGGGTTGGACCCAATGCCCGGCGCCAAACAGAACTTACCCTGGATAACATTGCTTATCTTATTTCCGAAGAAAACCTTATGCATCCGGAAAATTTAGGCAATATAAAATACAGGGTAGGAATGTCTTTAGACGCTGTTTGCCGCATAAGGACTTATGTGAAATACCCGGCAGATGCCAAAAGCATAATTGAAAGCGCAAATAGAATTCTGCAAAAATCAGCTTCAAGGAACGCCCCGCATTCGGTAGTAGGCGCTCCTGTGTGCCGTAACGGGCTTGTGGTTGAAATTGAAGGAGAGGCTGTCGCGGCAATTCCGGTAAAGAAGTCAAAAAAGGCAGCATCAAGTTCCGCAGTGAATTTAATCAGGCAAATAAAAGATAGCAGGAAAGATGTGAGTGCGGCGGCAATAGATGGTCTTGTTGGAATAGGCGAGCCAATAGTATCGCAACTAACCGAAATAGCACTGGGAAATTTTTCCTATCACAGCCGTACTTCAGCCATAAAGGCCCTTGGACAAATACGCAGCGCCAAAGCAGTTCCGGCTTTAATAAGAATTTGCGCTGACGAAAATTGCTATATTGTTAAAGCTGCAATGCATGCTTTGTGTCTTGTCGGAACAAAACCTGCGATTGAGGCAGTTATAAAAAAACTTTCCGTCAATGATATGAGCATTCAAGGCCACGGCCGGGAATGCCTGGCTTTAACCGGCGAGAGGGGCGCAATGATGCTGCTTAAAGTACTGGATAGAGAAGATTGGAGAGAAGAAACCATAGGCGCCATAAAAGCTTTGGGTAATATGGGCTACAGGCCTGCCCAGCACCGGCTGAATTGGGCGCACGGTATGCGTTTTCCTATACAGGCTGACTCTGGCAGCCGCCGGCTGTTAGCTTTTGATGCGCGGGTTTCCCGTTCCAGCTCAGCCTCAATTGTAAACGCAGAATTGACGCTGCAGCAGGATACGGTCCTGCTTGAACTTCTGCGGGAAAAAAATGACAACAGGAAAACCGGCTATATGGAAAATGTACCTAAATTTTTCAGTAAGGCAGGGTTTATCGCTTTGCCGTTTATGTTTGGAGAATACAAACGCATGGCGCAGGAATTTGCTTCTCAAAACGGATTAGGTGTTAACCATCCGGTTGTATCAAAATATGCGGAACTTTTTAGCCATATTGCCGACAATATGTATATGCATACCGGACGGTATGCCTGCATTGCAATCAGAAAATTTGGCGGTTTTACCCAGATTGTCATAAGAGACATCGGACTGGGAATGGATGTAAGAGGCAACTTTGTTCAACCTAACCACGGGTTCGATTGCATCATAGAGGCGTTTACTTCTGAGCCGGCAGGCAAAGTGGTTTTTGAATCAAGGAACAGTAAAGCTGTCTTTTTTAGAAGAAACGGAATGCGTGAACGTATTGACGGTAATTCGCCGGTTAGAGAAGGAACGCGAATTGTTATTACATTTAGATTGGCCGATTTAGGGGCAAACAGGATAAGCCCGGCTGGCATTGTTGTTGTGCCGCAGGCATTTACCGGCACCAGCGCACAGGTAACTGGTAAATTCCAAAGACAAACAGGTTCGTCTGCCGCTGATTCCGGGCGGAAAAGGAAATACCGCACAAAAGCCGGCGTTGATTACGGCATTTATTTTATGGTTATGCTTGATCAGGTTCCTTTGCTGCTGGAAGGCCAGGAGGTCAGCCTGAAGCAGGCAGATAGATTAGCCAGAAAGCATTCTTTGTTCGCGCACTCTGTCATTACCGTTGGTAAGTTGTTCGCATGGGGAGAGCGCCAGGGCTATCTTTCTGTTTCCGGTAGCTATAGCGTCAGGTTGACAGATTTGGGCAGGCAATATTTTCAGGAGAGAAATAAATTTACCGAAGATTCTTTAACGTCATTGCCGAAAAGGGGCAGTTCAGCGGCAAAGCCGGCAAAGAATAAAGAAAAAATGTCTTCGCATAGAATAATTTATCCGGTGTGGGTTAATTCTGACGGCAGGACTTTTATCGGTGAAAAACCTGAAGGCAAAAGCTGGGCAGCCTACACGGATATTTTCCAAATCACCCATCCGCACGTAAGAAAAATTAAGTTTTTAGCTGCCAAAAAAAGAAGCTCTTCTCCCGTTGCTTTAAAAGAAAATGAAAAGCGGATGCGGATGCTCTTGTCCAAAAATGATATTGAACTGGACAGGCTGATAAGAAAAACGGTAAACCCCGCAGGACTGCCTTTAGCAGCTATATATGGAGGAGCCGGAGTGGATGTTTCTCATTTTTTCCTTTCGCTCGACCCTGGAACCGGATATTTTGTTTCAAATTATTACGGCCTTGCTTTGGGCGACTTGCATAAGGTTAACGATATTATAAAAAAAGATTTTAAAGAGTTGCTGCACAGGAGCTACCGCTACCGCGATTTTAAGCGTTTCAGCGGTTTCGGGCTGGTTTCAGATATTTCAAACAAGGAGAATATTATAAATAGCCTGGCTTTCGAATTGAAAGCTTTGGGACTTTTCGAAGTAGAGCCTTTTATGTATGGAAAGTTTCCAGCTATGCGTTTCTCTTGGAAACACCCGGACGGCCTTACAAATGCAAAGCGCAAGATTGTTTTTTTTGACGCAGATGTAACAAACCCCTTACGTTATCCCGAAGAGCTGAAAAAAGCTATTTCTGAAAAGTTTCATATTTATTATCAGCGGGCAGGATTGTCTATCGCGCTTAAATATCTGCCAAGATTGGAAAGTTTCATCAGGTTTTTATATGCGCGTATGGCTCCTTATGGTTTCTTTGTTACCGATGATGTTGTTGCAGAGGCAAGCAAAGATTGCAGCGAAGCAATTGATATGAGTTTCAATTTTCCGCTTACTAACGAAGAATGCCCGGAAATTGCCATAAAAACCGAAGGTTCCTTTTTGCCGTTTCCTTTATCACTTCGTAGCAGATACGGAAGGCATTTGCATATACGCCAGAAACTTCCTGTCGCAAGTTTCTCATCAGTCGGGAAGCAGAGCGCTGCGGTTACCCTGCCGATAGGTATGGAGACAATTGGTGTAAACGCCAGCAAGGCGGTAACTAACATTTTTCCGCCGGCAGGTTTAAGTGCCATAGAACAAGTTAATGGAGGAAAAATCCCATAATTTAATATGAATTTTTGCGCAGGAGAAGAAAATTTTGCTGAAAATACTTTGTTAGGTGTTGATTTAATTTTACTAAGGGGTAAAATTATTATAATAACTTTGTACCCCGGCCGTTACCGGGGCAAAGGGAGGTGTAGCGATGAATGAGGAACTTTATGGTTATAGGCGTGCGTATCAAAGGTTTGCTTGTTTCTTAAAGGGTGTATGCGAAGTTGCAGGAGAAAAGCCGCAAGAGATATCTTGCAATGATATAAGCTATAAAGGTGCAGGTATAATAGCCGCAGAACCCTTGTCGATTAACGGCAGTATTAAAATGCAAATTTCTAATCTCAAAAGCGGGCCCATCGAAGTTGAGGGAAAAGTTTGCTGGTGCAATAGTGTTTATGGGAAATGCCGCGCCGGGGTTTCTTTTGACAGAATTTTGCCTTTTAGTCTCGAGAAGATAATATAATATTTGGTGTTATTTAAATATTAAGCATAAAGGAGGCATGCATCATGGCGAAACGCGCTTTCAATGAAAAAAGAATATTTGACAGGACTGTTTGCTCAATGCCCGGCAGCTATGTGCTTAAGGATATATCTTCCGGAACCTTTGTTTGTAAGGACATAAGCCCGAAAGGATTAGGCATAGAAACAACTAAACCCCTTCCTCTGGATGCTAAAGTAAGGATAGAGATAACTACCAAGAAGAAAGTTCCGCTTATGCTGGAAGGAAAAGTGCGTTGGTCAAGGAAAGAGGGGGATAGTTACAGGGTGGGTATTGAATTTAACGAGCCGTTGTTTATATTGTTGAGCCTGCTCATATAATTTACAGGGTTTTCCCAGTAGCGTTTGAAAAATTGCTTTTTTCTCTCCTTATGTATTTTTATCGTCATCTTTGCAATATATGTTTTATTTTTTCTGCCTCTTTTTTCTTTGTTCACATAGCGACACTTGCCCAAAATAATCAAAGCAACAGCTTTTCCTATGGCGATGAAATAATAATTGGCTCCAGCGCTGAGGCAAGCAATCTTATACCCATGCTTTCTTCAGACAGCGCATCGCATGAGGTAAGCGGCTTTATATTTAACGGCCTTGTTAAATATGATAAAGACCTTACCTTAATAGGAGATTTGGCGCAAAGCTGGGAGATAAGCGAAGATGGGCTGGTTATAACTTTTCATCTTAAGAAAGGAATAAAATGGCAGGATGGCACTGCCTTTACAGCTGATGACGTTTTGTTCGGCTATGAAACTATTATTAATGAAAAAACACTAAGCGCCTACAAAGAAGATTATTTTCAGGTAAAGAAAGCAGAAGTATTGGATAAATATACTTTTAAAGTAACATACGAGAAACCATTTGCGCCGGCTCTTGCCAGCTGGGGAAGCCTTGTGGTTTTGCCAAAGCATATTCTGGAAAAGGAAGATATAAATAAAACAGAATTTTCCAGAAAGCCCGTAGGAACAGGGCCGTTTAAATTCAAAGAATGGGTTCCGGGGCAAAAAGTAATACTTGAAGCAAATGATAATTATTTTGAGGGCAGGCCCTATCTGGATGGCGTTGTAATTAGAATTATACCAGACCCGACTACAATGTTTCTGGAACTTAAGACGCAGGGCCTTGATTGGATTGGTTTATCGCCTTTACAGTATAAAAAACAAACGCAGAGTGAATTCTTCAAAAAAAATTACAGAAAATTCAAGTACCCTTCCTTTTCCTATACATATCTCGGTTTTAATCTTAAACATCCGTGGTTTTCCGACAAAAAAATACGCCAGGCAATAGCTCATGCTTTAGACAAAGAAGAACTTGTAAAAGGGGTTCTCCTTGGCATGGGCAGTATTTCAACCGGCCCTTATGTTCCTAATACCTGGCCGTATAATCCAAATGTCCGAAAATATGAATATAATCCCCAAAAGGCAAAAGAGCTTTTAAGGGAAGCAGGCTGGCAGGATATAGACAAAGACGGTATCCTTGAAAAAAATGGCAAGAAATTCGAGTTTACCATACTTACCAATATGGGCAATACTACAAGAATAAAAACTGCAACGATAATACAGTATCGGTTAAGAGAGGTTGGTATAAAAGTTGATATCCGAAGCCTTGAATGGTCCGCTTTTATCAATTGGTTTATCGACAAAAAGCGTTTTGAAGCTGTAATCCTGGGCTGGAGCATAGGGCTTGACCCCGATCAATACGATATCTGGCATTCGACAAAAATAAAAGAAAAAGAATTAAATTTTGTAAGTTTCAAAAATCAGGAAGTGGACGAGTTGCTTGAGAAAGGAAGAAGGACTTTTGATATCGAAAAAAGAAAGCAGGCTTATTACAGGATTCAGGAGATTCTCGCTGAAGAATTGCCGTATATCTTTTTGTATGTGCCGGATAATTTGCCGATAGTAAGCGCAAGATTTGAAGGGATTGCGCCTGCGCCAATAGGAATCGGGTATAATATAGAGAAGTGGTACGTGCCGAAAAATTTACATAAATACCGTATACAAGAATAGGTTTTTTTAATCTATGTTAAACTATTTATCCAAAAAATCGCTCGAGCTGCTCATCACATTTTTCGGCATAACCCTTGTTTCTTTTTTCCTTATAAATTTAGCTCCGGGAAAGCCTACAGATGCGGTATCTGATTTGAATCCAAGGATGACCCCGGAGATAAGGGCAATTTACGAAAAGCAGTGGGGCTTGGATAAGCCTGTTCATATCAGATACTTTATCTGGCTTAAAAATTTTTCAAAATTTGATTTTGGAAGGTCTTTTTCAAGCGATTCTCGCCCCGCATGGGATAAAATCAAAGAAAGGCTCCCTATCACAATTCTTATAAACAGCATTTCTATGTTTTTTATTTTTCTTATCGCGGTACCCATCGGCATACATTCGGCAGTTAAGCCGAATTCATTATCCGATAAGCTGACAACAGTGGGGGTGTTTGTAGGGTTTGCTATGCCGGTATTTTGGCTTGCACTTATTTTGCAGCTTATTTTGGGCGTATGGTTAAATATTCTTCCTGTTTCAGGCATAAGGTCGTTAAACTACGAGAATTTATCTTGGATAAATAAAATTTTCGATAGCATGCGCCATTTATTTTTACCGATATTTATAACTGTTTTTGGAAGCCTGGTCGGTATATCACGGTATATGCGTAGCACCATGCAGGAGGCTTTAAGCCAGGAATATATAGTAACAGCAAGAGCAAAAGGTTTGCCTGAAAGCAAAGTAGTTTATAAGCATGCATTAAGAAATGCAATTTTGCCGATAATAACTATCACCGGGCTTTCTGTCCCTGGGTTAATTAGTGGAAGTGTTATTTTTGAAACTATATTTGCCATTCCAGGAGTAGGCCAGCTTCTGTATCAGGCTGCCATGGCGAGAGACATTCATGTGATTATGGCCGAGGTAGTTATCGTATCCATACTTACACTTTTTGGCAATTTACTGGCAGATATAGGGTATGCGCTTGCAGATCCGAGAATTAGAGTAAAGTAAGATAAGTTAAACTTAAGTTATGTTTTGGAAAAGATTTAAGAAAAACAAGCTTGCAGTAATTGGCGGAATCCTTGTGTTTGGGCTTTTCGCTGTTGCGATTTTTGCTCCGCTCCTGGCTCCTTATGACCCGGATATTATAAATATGGAACAGGTCCTGCAGTCTCCGGGAGCCGCGCATATCTTAGGCACAGATGATTTAGGCAGAGACGTATTAAGCCGGATGATTTACGGAACACGTATTTCTTTATCTATCGGTTTTATCGCGATAGCTATAGCAACGATAATCGGTGTTATTCTGGGAAGTATTTCCGGCTATTACGGAAGGTTGATTGATTCGTTGATTATGCGTTTGGTAGATATAATGCTTTCAGTGCCCACTTTTTTCTTGTTGCTTACAGTTCTTGCGATAGTTGGCCCAAGTATTTGGATTGTAATGTTTGTAATAGGTTTAACCGGCTGGATGTCTATCGCGAGATTGGTTCGTGCAGAATTTTTGACCTTAAAGGAAAGAGAATTTGTCCAGGCCGCCCGCTCAATAGGAGCCTCTGACGCGCGGATAATTTTCCGGCATATTTTGCCTAATGCGCTTACGCCGGTTTATGTATCTTTTATTCTTGGAGTAGCCGGAGCAATACTTATGGAATCTGGTTTAAGTTTTTTAGGCTTTGGAGTGCAGCCGCCAACGCCCAGCTGGGGAAACATTTTAACCGCTGGACGTGAATATATGGAAGTTGCCTGGTGGCTTATTTTATTCCCCGGCATTGCAATATTTATAACCTGCCTTTCTTATTATATTCTTGGCGAAGGAATCAGGCAGGCGCTTGACCCGAAATTGAAAATATAAAAGTTATCAGATATATGAATAATTGCTTATTAGAAGTAAAAAACTTACACACTTCCTTTTTCACTGACGCAGGCGAGGTGAAGGCGGTTAGGGGAATAAGTTTTTCTTTAGAACAAGGTAAGACTTTAGGTTTGGTTGGCGAAAGCGGCTGCGGAAAAACTGTTACCGCTCTGTCGATTATGCAGTTACTTCCAAATCAGGCTAAAATAACCCCTGGTGGCAGTATATTATATAAAGGTAAGGAATTATTAAGGCTTTCGCAGGAAGAATTACGCAAGATTCGTGGCAGAGAAATTTCCATGGTTTTTCAGGAGCCAATGACAGCGCTTAACCCTGTTTTTACGATAGGCGAGCAGATAAGAGAGGCGATAGAATTGCACGGTAACTTAAATAAAAAAGAAGCAACCAATGAAGTTATAAAATTGCTTAAAGATGTAGGGATTCCCGAGCCAAACAAAAGAATCAAAGATTACCCGCACCAGTTAAGCGGCGGAATGCGCCAGCGCGTCTTAATTGCTATGGCGCTTGCATCTTCCCCAAGCCTTTTAATTGCCGATGAGCCGACAACTGCGCTTGATGTAACAGTGCAAGCGCAGATACTTGAACTTATAGGGGCCTTACAAGGTTTAAAGAAGATAGCGATTATTTTAATAACGCACGACCTTGGCGTGGTGGCAGAACGCGTTGATTTTGTTGCGGTTATGTATGCAGGAGTAATTGTTGAGTATGCATCTACGCAAAATATATTTAACGAACCATTACATCCATACACAAAAGCGTTACTTGGTTCAATACCAAAGCTGGAAGATAAAGATGCAAAACTTAACACCCTAAAAGGTTCGGTTCCAGTCTTAACAGAATTACCAGCGGGTTGCATATTTTATGAAAGATGCAAGGAAAAGAGCGCCAATTGCAAAGATATTACCCCGGAGTTAGTAGAGGTAAAAGAAGGCCACTGGGCTGCGTGTTGTTTGTATGAAAAAGGTTAAGATTAAATTTTCTTAGCCTAAACTTCAGTTTTAATTGTAATTTGCTATGGGCGAACTTCTAAAAGTACAAAACATAACTAAATACTTTCCGGCGAAGACAGGTTTCTTTGAGTCTTCCGGCGCGCTCATTCATGCGCTAAATGATATAAGTTTTGCAATCGCGCAGGGTGAAACTCTTGGCCTTGTCGGTGAAAGCGGATGCGGTAAATCTACTTTGGCAAAAGTAATTGCAAGGCTCATTCTGCCGACAAGCGGTAAAATCTTTTTTGAAGGAGACGATATAACTTCTGTAAACGGAGCAAGGTTAAAAAAAATCCGGCGCAACATCCAATTTGTTTTTCAGGATCCTCACGCATCATTAAACCCTCATATGACAATAGGTAGCACAGTAAGTGAGCCGTTCGTTATCCATGGTTTATCCGGCGCAAAAAAAGCGCTCCTTGAAGCAGAAAATATTCTGGATTTAGTGGGTATTTCAAAAGAAGCAGTTAAGCGCTATCCGCATGAATTTTCAACCGGCCAGCGCCAGCGCATAGCAATTGCCCGCGCTTTGGCGCTTACGCCGAAACTTATTATCGCTGATGAGCCAATTGCCTCTTTAGATGTTTCAATCCAGGCGCAAATATTAAACTTGCTTAAAGAACTAAAAGAAAAATTCAATTTAACCTATCTTTTTATCAGCCATGATTTAAGAATAATTGAATATATAAGCGACAGGGTCATAGTTATGTATCTTGGTAAAATAATGGAAATCGCAAACAGCCGCGATTTATACAAACATCCGATTCACCCTTACACAGAAGCGCTTCTCTCGGCTATTCCGGTTATTAACCCACAAAGCAAGAAGAAACGCATAATATTAAAAGGAGAGATACCGGCTACGACCAAACTTCCTTCCGGGTGTGTTTTTCACACACGCTGTATTTATGTCAAACAAAGATGCATAGATGAAATACCTAAATTAACCAAGCACGATAACCGTTTTTTTGCTTGTCATTTTCCGTTATAGCCAAGCTGGCTATATTTAAATTGAATATTTTAGTTTTTTGCTTATAATCAAATAAACAGTTTGTGGTATTATTTCTGTATAAAACATGGAGGTATCATGATTAAAAGAAATATTTTTCCTTTGTTGATATTTTTCTTTTTATTTTCAACCGGCATAAGCTTTTTTGCGCAAAGCCAACCCGGTTTAGCTAGGCTCCCCGGGCCTAAAAAAACAATTGCAGTTGCACGTTTTGAAAACACTTCCGGTATAAATTCATACATCGCGCTTGGAGATGATTTTTCAGCGCAGTTAAGCGACGCCCTCATACAAAGCGGAATGTTCATTGTCTTAAGCCGCAAGGATTTAGGAGCTGTGCTTTCGGAGCAGGATCTCGCAGAAAGCGGACGCATGGCTAAGTCTCTTGCTGCAAATAAAGGAAAAGTTATACCTGCGCAGATACTTATAACTGGAAATATTACTGAGTTTGAAGAAAACACCAAAGGCGGAGGGCAGGGTTTAAGCATCCATGGTATCAATATCGGCATGGGAAAATCCGATGCGCACATTGCGGTTATTGTCCAGATTATCGATTCAACAACAGGGGAGATACTTGATTCAAAAAGGGTAGAAGGCCTTGCTGATGCCTCGGGCTTTGCCGTTGGCTACAGCGGGTCTTTCAGCGTGGGCAGTTCCAGTTTCAAAAAAACTCCTCTTGGTAAAGCTACGCAAATTGCAATTGACAGGGCGGTTGAATATATTTCCCAAAGGTTAGCGATGATTCCCTGGCAGGGAAGAGTGGTTACAGTCAAAGACGGGCTGGTTTATATAAATGCCGGCGCTGACACCGGAATAATAAATGGAGAAACTTTTGTTGTTTGCAGAAAAGGCGACGCCTTAATTGATCCTGAAACAGGGGTTGAGCTGGGTGCGGAAAAAACAAAAATCGGCGATATCGTTATATCGGAAGTACAGCCTAAATTCTCAAAAGCAAAAATATTAAGCAATACCGACCAGATTCGGCCATCGGATTTGGTTATAAAGCAGTAAATAAAGAAGGAGATAAAAAATGAGAAAAATAAGATTGGCGATTTGCATTTCTCTGGTTTCTTGTTTCTTGTTTTTTATTGGTGCGGGCTCTGCGCAAGAGCCAAAGTATCAAGAAAAGAAACAATTGGTAAGAAATTTAGTTGATGAAGCAGCCGAACTAATCAAAACCAAGGGCCAGACTGGCCTTGATGCTGTTGCCGATAAGAAAGGAAAATTTAGCGCAGGAGATACTTATGTTTTTGTTACGTCCGGAGAAACCGGCGCCGACCTTGTTAATCCTGCGTTTGAATATGTCGAAGGTTTGCCCGCAGAAAATTATAGAAATCCCGATGCCAAAGCAGCGCAAATGGCAATAGTTAATGCTGTAAAAGATAAAGATACAGCCTGGATAGAGTATTTGTGGCCGAAGCCAAACGAAACAAAATTTTCCAAAAAGATTGCGTATCTTAGAAAAATAACTATTAACAACAAGGTTAGAATTGTTGGCGCGGGATTTTATCCTGAATGAGCACAAAAGCATAATTGGATATGATATGTTTTTAAAAAGGAGAATAAATGAAAATTATAATACTTGGTATAATGACGTCCTTTTTCTTAATGGCATGTGAGCCTGTCCATAAAGCTGCCCAGGAAGTAGGTAGGCCCGTAGGCGCAGCCGGAAAAGCTGTGGGTGGCATTACAGAAGGCGCTGCTGAAGGCTATAGCGATAAACAAACAGAAAACCCGTACAATAGATAGCATATGGTAGATTGCAGCCAGGCAGATAATCTTAATCTGCTATTTGGTATCTGCTGCCCAAAAAAATCTTTAATTTAACTAAAAATATGATTGCCCTACACGGACTTACAAAAAGCTACGGTGCGCGAGATTTATTTAAGAATGTTTCTATAACCATAAACAGGGGAGAGAAAATTGCATTTATCGGCCCCAATGGTGCGGGCAAATCTACGCTTTTTAATATTATACTTGGAGCGATGGAGGCAACTTCCGGTTCAATACAGTTCAATAAAAACCTTCGTATAGGTTTCTTGCCCCAGGAATCAAGTTTTCATTCGGAGCGCACGGTACTTCAGGAAATAGTTGAAGGGGACCACGAAATTGCGCGGCTTAAAAAAGAAAAAGAAGCCCTTGAGGCCAGCAATGAAACTGCAACCAAGCATTATGGCGATATAGTGCACAGGCTAGAGGCTCTTGGTTTTTTTGAGCTTGAGTATAAAGGTAAAATAGTATTAAGCGGACTGGGGTTTAAAGAAAGAGATTTCAACCGCCCCATAAAAGAGTTAAGCGGCGGTTGGCAGATGAGAGTATTACTTTCCAAGCTTTTGGTTTGCCATTATGACTGCCTTCTTTTGGATGAACCTACGAATTATCTCGACTTAAATGCCGCGCTTTGGTTTAAGGATTATCTTGCAAACTACAAAGGAACATTCGTGATGATTTCTCACGATAAAGTTTTTTTAAACGAAGTTACTAATTGTTCAATTATTCTGGAAAATGGCAGGATTGCAAAAATAAAAGGTAATTATGAGCAGTATCGTAAAATTTTGGATGAACAGCGAAGCCATCTGGTAAAGCAGGCAAAAGAGCAGGAGCGTGTCCGCGAGCAATACCAGCGTTTTATCGACCGGTTTCATGCCCAGCCAAATAAAGCTTCTCAGGTCCGTGCCAAGAAAAAAGTTTTGGAAAAAATGGAACTGGTTGTTGTGCCGGAGGATCGGCGCGAAAGCATAAGAAATTTTCATTTCCCTTCAACCCGGCCAAGCGGCCACCGCGTAATTGCGCTTACCGGCATTTCCAAATCTTACGGCGATATACAGGTTTATAAAAATATTGATTTTGAAATTATAAGAGGCGAAAAAGCGGTTTTGGCAGGTGAAAATGGCGCCGGCAAATCAACTCTTCTTAAAATACTTTCCGGCGTAATCGATATGAATGAGGGTGTGCGCGCTGTCGGGCATAATGTTACAACGGGTTACTTTTCGCAAACCCGCATGGATGTTTTAAATGCCGACAGTACTGTTTTGGAGGAAGCCTGTTATGCAGCTAAAGAAGGTGTAACTACGGAGGCTGTGCGTACAATTCTTGGCGCGTTTTTGTTCAAGGGTGATGACGTAGAAAAAAAGGTAAAAGTGCTTTCGGGCGGAGAGAAAAGCCGGCTGATACTTGCAAAATTACTTATAAATCCGCCTAACCTGCTTTTGCTCGATGAGCCAACTACGCATCTTGATGTTGACGCAGTAGATGCGCTTATTAAGGCGCTCACAGAATATGAAGGAACAATTGTTTTTATCAGCCATGATATCTATTTTGTAAAATCGGTTGCAAATAATGTTTTCGAAGTAAAAGACGGGTGCATTACTAAATTTCCGGGAAACTTCGATTATTATCTTCATAAAAAAGAACAAGATAAGAATAGAGCTAATAACCAGCAACCTGTAACTAACGGCGATAAACTTCCGCAAGAAAAACAAAAAGCAGAAGAGCCCAAAATAGATACCGGTAAAGAATTAAGCGAAGAGGAAATTAAGAAGCATAATGAGATAATTTCTAATAAAATAAAAAAATTACGCAAGAAAAAAGAAAAACTCGAACTTGAACGCTACGCTAAAGCGCGCGTTTTGGAAAACCCCCGCCACGCAGATGATATTATCCGTTATTATCAGGGGATAGTTGATGAAATAGATAAGGAAATCGCAATGATAGAAGGAGAAATAAGCAGGTGGAAGGAAAAGTTTATAAATACATAGCTCACTTATTTGATATAATAAAAAAATGAATATTTATCTTATAGTAATTCTGTCAATCATCGCAATTGAGTATCTGCTTAACTTAATTGTCGAGCGGCTTAATGTAAAACACGCATCAAACGAGTTGCCTTCGGAATTTGAAGGTTTCTATGACTCGCAAAAATACAAACTTGCGCAAAATTACCTTAAAGAAAATACGAATTTTCATCTTATAAAAGATACAATATCCATAATCATTACTTTGTTTTTTATATTGGCAGGCGGTTTTAACTTTATTGATAATATTGCAAGAAGTTTTAACCAGGGCCCCATTCTAACCGGTTTGATATTTACGGGAATTCTTGGGGCCGCTCTTCAGCTTTTGAGTATTCCTTTCTCTGCATATCACACTTTTGTGATAGAGGCAAAATACGGCTTTAACAAAACAACCCTAAAAACGTTTATTTTGGATATCATAAAAGGCCTTATCCTGACTATTATTATCGGCGCAGTCGTTCTTTCAGCAATTTTCTGGTTTTTTTACGCCGCAGGCGTCTTTGCCTGGGTTTATTGCTGGATTGCTGTAACGGGCTTTCAGCTATTTCTGCTTTTTATCGCGCCGGTTGTTATCATGCCTCTTTTTAACAAATATACGCCGCTGGAAAATGGGGAGCTAAAAAGTGCAATTGAAAATTACGCAAAGGAACAGAAATTCGCATTAGCCGGTGTGTTTAAGATGGATGCATCGCGGCGTTCGACAAAATCAAACGCATTTTTTACGGGCTTTGGAAAATTTAGAAGAATTGCGCTCTTTGACACTCTTATACAAAAACATACAACAGATGAGCTTGTGTCGGTTCTTGCCCACGAAATAGGCCACTATAAAAAGAAACATTTTATAAAGGGAATTATTCTATCCGTTGTTACAACCGGAATTATGTTTTTTATACTTTCCTTTTTCATAAACAACAAAGGCTTGTTTGATGCTTTTAAAATGCAGAATCTTTCGATATATGCAAGCCTGGTTTTCTTCGGTTTTCTTTACAGTCCGATAAATTTGTTCATTTCAATATTCTCTAACATAATTTCAAGAAAACACGAATACGAGGCAGATACCTTTGCGATTACAACTTATAAAAAGCCGGAAAGTTTTATAATCGCCCTAAAAAAACTTACCGTTGATAACCTTTCCAATCTAACTCCGCATCCTTTGAAAGTTTTTCTTGATTACAGTCACCCGCCTGTGCTTGAAAGAATAAAAGCTATCAGGTTAAAAGCCGCAGATTGCAAACTGTAAAATTATGACCTGCCATTTGTAACATATTTTCATTAATATATTTGTACTATTAATAAATAAAAGTATAATATGTCTTAATGGTTGTTAAATATTTTCATTTTATTTTCTATAGTATTTTTTTCCTGCTATTTATTTTTATCACGCCATTTGTTGTCTTAGCCCAAACCAGCCCTAATTATGACGAGGCTAAGGCGCTGGCTGCACAAATCGGCCTTAGCCCTTCCGGATGGATTCCGCCTGATAGCGACGATACAATTATCAGAATCCCCGGGGATGGGAGTACCGATGACCAATACGGCCTCAGGTACGATGGCGTAGGCGCCGGAAAAAAACTTATTACCAGGTCGGCAGCGTATCAATCCCGCTGGATTAATACCAGTTCCAGTAAAAAATTCGCGGGGCAAACCTATACAATTTATGGAGATGCCGACAAGAGGGCGGATTGGGTTACTACCGGCAATGATATGACCACCTTTGTTACCGATCACAAAGGGTCTCTAACCGGTGTGGATGTTATTAAGCTTATTGAGCGCGGCTTGGGTATGAATAATACCGGGACACATGATGTGGTAATAGAATACGGGGTATCGCCCGACGACGATGGTAAATACGGTAATAATTTATTGCGCCCTACGCGTAATCCCGACATAGAAACGTATTCGCATGACGCAAGCAAATATGGTACTAATGCTTCTTTTTCGGCACAGCCTGCAGCAATGACTGACGCTACTTGGGAAAACTATATAGGCGATGGCACTGCCGCTAAACCCGGATATTACGCAACTTGGTTCAAGGAGGCTATTACCAATAACACTTTCCCTTGGACGCAAACCGGTTATACCTTTTTTTGGGGTAACGGCAGTAGTGATTACACAAAAATAAAAGGAATGAGCGAGTTTATTGTTTTGGGCGGGACAAGTGTTACTATCGAGGGTATTTATCCGACCCAGTCCTATATTTTTACCAGAAATGACGGCACTAACCTTAGTGCTGCCGCAGGCTCAGAATACGGAAATGGTTTTGCCAGTTTTCAGGTTGACGGCCCCTGCGATAGCATTTGGGCCGGCCACCGTTTTCAGAGCAAAGTAAAAACAGATTTAACGAATAACAACGATATCATCATTGACGGTACCGGAAAAATTTCCGGCGGCCAGGGAATTTTAGTCTGGTCATTAAACTATGACATAGCTAACAGCGGCGAAATTAGCGGTTCAACTACTGATAAATGGGGCCTTACTAACACCTCTAACATCGCTATTCTTTTTAAAGGTATTACTGACGCGGAAACCGGAAGCAGCGTTCCGGTACCGGCAACCGGGAACAATACGGTTACTAATACCGGAACTATCTCAAGTCCCGGTGTTGCTATTGAAGCTGAAAAAGGAAAGACTAATATTACTAACGATGTAGGAGGAACAATTTCCGGCGATAATTACGCAATTTTAACTTCAACAGTAGCTTCCAGCGACGACACGGTTACCTTAAAAGGCGGGACAATAACCGGCAGTATAGATTTAGGCGAAGGCAATGATTATTTTAATTTAACCGGAGAAAACGGCCCGGTTACGCTTAATTTTTACCTTGATAGAGATACGGCCACTTCTGCTCAAATAGTCCACGCCGAAACTGTTAATATCAATGACGGTAAAGCTATTTTAGGCGTAACCCTTTTACCGGGAGTGAAAAATGTCCGTGATCAGGAAAGCTTTCTTATCGTAGAGAGTACAATTCTTTCTGCTACCGCTTCGGAGATTACCGTTAGGGAAAACACCCCGCTTCCAATGGTAACTTTCGTGCCTCAAAAAGAAGGAACCGATATTTATCTTATTGCATCCCGCGACAATTCTTATTATGCGCAAAATTGCGGAAATTATTCTTTGGGTAATACTCTTGATGGCTTGGCAAATTCAGCTAACGGCGATATGTCCGCAATAATCGGTGCGCTTGATTCATCAGGCAGTGCATCTAACGCTATTCAGCTGGAGCCCGGCATAAACAATTCAGTCAACGAGGTCGGCTACGCAACTCTGGGGCAATTTATAAACACAGTAGTAAACCGTATCGGAAATTTTTTGACTGCATCGGCGAATAATGGAACTACCGGCGTTTCTACGGGAGATGAGCCGCAAGCATCAGGCGTGTGGGCAGAAGCTTTTGACACTTATTTGCATCAAGACCCCCGTGGGACAAGCAACGGCTACAATGCTAACGTGTGGGGCACTTCCTTAGGCTACGATAGAGCCGTTCTTAACGATTTCATTATTGGTTTGAATGCCGGCTATGCCCAGGACAGCATAAGAAGCAAAGATAACTCTACGCGCACCGATGTAGACAGCTATCAGGTTGGAATGTATGGAAATTACGCCAAAGGCCCACTTTATCTGGATGGTATTTTCTCTTTTGCTTATAATCAGTACGATTCAACCCGGCGCATAATGTTTAATTCAATTGACCGCACACCAAAAGGCGATTACGGAGGCCAGCAGTATTCAACTTATTTTGAGGGCGGATATACTTTTAAAAACAAAGGTTTTGAAATTACGCCGCTTACATCTTTACAATATATGCACCTGCACATAAACGGCTATACGGAAAAGGATGCTGATGATGCAAACCTTACTGTAGATGCCCAGGACTATGATTTGTTACAATCAGGGCTTGGTGCAAAATTAGCTTATCCACTTGCAGTTAACAACTTTATTTTTATTCCTGAATTTCATGCAAAATGGCTTTATGAATTTTTAGGCGAAGCCCAGCAGGCAACCTCAACTTTTACCGGCGGCGGAGCATCTTTCGGTACAAGCGGATTTAGCCCGGCCCAAAGCAGTTACAACCTCGGTTTAAAATTTACCCTGATTGCCAAACAAAATATCAGTCTTTCCTTCGGCTACGATTTTGAAGGAAAATCGGACTTCTACAGCCATTCCGGCGCGATAAACCTACGTTACGATTTTTAATGTTAAGGCAGATTAGACTCGAAATATACTTCCTTATTTTATTAGTCTTGCCGTTATCATCTGGATGCATTACAACGGCGCTATCAGCCGATAAAGGCGTTAACTGTATTGCTAAATCAGCTAAATTTGAAAAAGCATTCCTCACAACAAAATATTTTACCCTTACAGCTTTTTATCGTTTTACAAAGCCGGGCGAACCAATAAATATTTATATCGAAGGCGACGGCAATGCCTGGCTATCGCGCGCGCGCCTGTCGAATAATCCAACACCAAGGAACTTTTTAGTTTTAAAACTTGCGAGTATAGATAAAAACGCAAATGTTACTTATCTTGTGCGTCCCGGGCAATATACTGAAAAACCATTAAGGGTAGACCCTTGCTATTGGTCGGACAAACGTTTTTCCGAGGAAGTAATAACATCTATGAATGAAGCAATAAGCGAGCTCGCACGACTGGCTCAAGCGGATAAGATTAATTTAATCGGTTATTCGGGAGGGGGAGCCGTTGCTGTTTTGGTTGCAGCGCGAAGAGCCGATGTTGCGTCTTTACGTACCATAGCGGGTAATCTTGATATTGAGGCAGTAAATAAATACCATAACGTAAGCCAGTTTTCGTATTCTATTAACCCAATTGACTTTGCCCAAAAAATAAAAAATCTTCCCCAGCGCCACTTTATAGGTTCAAAAGATACGATTGTGCCCTCTTTTATTGCTGAATCTTTTGTCAAACATGCAGGCGATAAAGATTCTTCCCGTATAACAGTAGTAGAAGGCGCCACTCACACAAAAGGCTGGATAGCTTGCTGGAAAGAATTGTTGGCCTATCCGTTAAGCCAATCAAATTAAATAAGCCTTAAATTTTATCAGTCCGGTGACTCCATATGATTTGATATTGATATAGCGTAATTTATATATATAATCTTTATAGGGGTTATTTACCGCTTAAAATATGAAAGACTTGCCATTTGCATTGCGTTGGGGATTTGAATGGAAGAGTAAAATTACTTTATTCGGTCTGCCGCTGGTTCATATCGCTTTTGGTTTAAACCGGGAAACGGGGAAATTGCTTATCGCAAAAGGTATAATAGCTATAGGCATTTTTGGTATTGGGGTGATTTCCATAACAACAATTGGCGTGGGAATAATTGCGTTAGGCCAGTTTTCTCTGGGCATAATTGCAATTGCCCAGTTTGCGATAGGCATCGTTTTCGGGCTTGGGCAGTTTGCAACCGGACTAACCGCCATAGGCCAGTTTGCTTTTGGCAAATACATTCTTGCCCAATTTGGTTACGGAAAATATGTCTTATTAATTACAATCAAAGATACGCAGGCTTTGGGGCATTTTAAAAATGTTTTTCAGGTAAAAGCAATAAGTGGAGGAAAAATATGAAAAAAATATTTCTTTTTGCTGTAATGCTTTTGTCGTTTCCATTGGTTTCCTTTTCTGACAGCCAGCTCATAGGAACGCAGGCTCAGGAATTTACCGTAAGGTCAGGGGACAATAAAGAATTAAACCTTAAAGACGTAGAAGGCAAAGTTGTAACCATATTTTATGAAACCAAAAATGAAATAGAAAAAAACCGGAAATTAAAAACAGAATTAAATAAATTTTACATAGAACAGCCAGAGGCTGTGAAAAAAAATGTCGTCAGGCTTGCGGTTGTAAATTGCAAAAATGTAATTTTTTCCGGAGCCTGGAAAAGCGCTTTACGAGATAATTCCGAAAAAGAAGGTATAACGATATATGGTGATTGGTCCGGAAAAATGGCATCAGCCTACAAGGTTAAGGATAACGACAGTAATTTTATAATTTTTGATAAACACGGCACAATACGTTATTATTGTACCGGAAGCGTAAATGACGAAGAGATCGGTAAAATCAAAGAGTTACTCAAAAAAATCAGTACAGAAAAATAGAAAGGTCTAAACGGACATTAATTTACTATTTGGTTTTTCGAGAGGTGAATGTGTGTAGAAAAATAACTGTAAGTTTAATATTGTTGTTTTCATCGTTTTATTTCTTTAGTTTTGCCGAAACTGTCGTTCTTAAGTCGGGTAAAACAATAGAAGGAAAGATAATCGAAAAAACAGATAAAAGCATAAAGGTAGATATCGAAGGCATATCTCTAACCTATTATCTTGATAATATTGAAAGTATCGATGGTAAAAAAATAGCTACTGCATCAGTTGAAAATACTGATAGTAAAAAAGCAGTTATTGCGCCGGGAAATGAGCTTGCATTAGTAAATAGCGAAGGCAATAAGATAAAATTAAGATTTAATACAAAGAAAGGCGAATCTTACCAATACCGCATAGCTATGGAACAAAAAATCTCTCAAGCTATCATGGAGCAAGAGCAATATATAGACCAGACTTTAACTATCGGCTTTAAAATTTCGATAGAAGATGTCGATAAACAAGGGAATGCAACCGCGCGTTTTACCTATAACGAGATTTACCTAAAACAATCCGGGTCAATGGGAACTATTAAGTATGATTCAAAAGAACCGGGCACCCCTGTTTCGCCCGAAGCGAGTAGCTTTGCAGCGCTTGACGGCGCAAGTTTTATCGCAGTAATGGATTCTATGGGCAGGGTAGTAGAAATTAAGGGTGAAGATGCTTTGATTGAGCATATGCTTAAAAAGCTTCCCTTGCCTAGAGGCATTGCAAAAGCTGAAATGGAAAAACGGTTGCGAGAGAAATACAATGCCCGTGTGTTAAAGGAAACAATAGGAAAGATGATAGCGCCGTATCCGGAAAATGCCGTTGGCGTAGGTGACTCCTGGACAGTGACAACCACAATGTCTCAAGGGATTTCTGCGGTTGCAAAAAATACTTATATTGTAAAATCCCGCAAGGATGGCGTAATGACTGTTGCAATAAATTCCAGCATTGAACCTAATGCCGCGGCGGCGGATTCTTCGGGGATAAGCCAGGAAATTGGAGGTGTCCAGGAAGGGACGATGGAATTAGCAGAAGCAACAGGCCAACCCATACGTGCCAAGATGACTCAAAGGTTATCCGGTCAAATCAATGTTCCGGCTGCTGCTCAAATGCCCACAGGGGCATCATTGCCTTTTTCTTCGGAGAGCATTATTACTTTGGACGTAACTAAGCAATAGCCGACAATCTGGTTTAAAGATTTCGGAAAGATCCGCCCTTGGCAAATTTTAATTGAAGGAAGTAATAACTGGTATGTTCCAGTAAAATTCTGCGCAGGAATATAACGATGATTAGCATCCTGGTAGCATTAGTTATAATTATTTTTTTAATAGCGTATATTTTCTACGGAAGGTTTCTGTCCAAGCGCGTTAAGCTTGACAATAACTCTCTAACTCCTGCCTGTAGGATTAATGATGGCATAGATTATGTTCCGGCAAAGCACACATTACTTTTAGGCCAGCATTTTTCTGCTATTGCAGCAGCAGGGCCGATAGTTGGTCCGGTTTTAGCCTGCCTTTGGTTTGGCTGGTTACCGGCACTTATGTGGATTGTGTTGGGCGCAATTTTTATCGGGGGAGCTCATGATTTTTTTGCTCTTGTTGTTTCCGTCAGGCACGATGGAGCTTCTATCGGTGAAGTTGTCAAAAAATATATGCCGGGTAAGTCCTATAAATTTTTTCTTATCTTTGTTTGGCTTGCTTTGGTTTATGTGATTATTGCTTTTACTGATATTACTGCGCATACTTTTAAAACTACAATTGAAGGGGCAAATTTCGGCCCTGCAGTTGCTGTCTCTTCGGTTTTATATCTATTCCTGGCAATGAGTTTGGGGGTTTTGCTTTATAGATTTAAAGTGAAACTTTGGATTGCAACTGCCATATTCCTGCCGTTATTACTTTTTATTATTTGGGGCGGCCCGCATCTTCCTCACGCGATACTAAACGCTTTTAATGTTTTTTCCGTAAAACAGTGGGATGCAATAATTTTGTTGTATTGCCTGGCTGCATCGCTTATTCCGGTATGGCTATTATTACAGCCTCGCGGCTATATGGGCGGCTGGTTTTTGTATTTGGTTATCGCAATCGGGCTTATAGGTGCATTGTTCGGAGGGTTTAAAATAGAATTTCCTGCTGTCAATACGAACGGATTTTTAAGCGCGGTAAACGGGAAAAATATTTTTCCTCTCTTATTCATTACTGTTGCCTGCGGAGCCTGTTCCGGTTTCCATGGCATTGTAAGCTCCGGAACAACATCAAAACAGCTTAAACGTGAAAGCGATAGCGTACCAATTGCCTATGGCGCAATGCTCTTGGAAGGATTAGTCGCAGTGCTTGCTATAGGAACTGTGATGATGCTGCCAAGGGCAGATAGTATTTTAAAATCAGACCCAAACTTAATCTATGCTCACGGCATTGCCAGATATTTGGGCCTTATCAAAATACCCTATGAGGCTGCATTTGCTTTTGCTCTTCTTGCATTTTCTACTTTTGTCTATGATACTTTGGATGTCTGCACTAGGCTTGCCCGTTATTGTTTGCAGGAGCTTATGGGCTGGACGTCAAAAAAAGAAATGTATCTTGCGGGCCTTATAAGTGTAATAATTCCGTTTTTATTCCTTATGATGACAAAAGAAAAAGGCTACCTTGTTGCCTGGCCGATTTTTGGAACCAGTAATCAACTGCTTGCCAGTTTTATCCTGCTCGCAGCTTCTAGCTGGCTTATGCATATGGGTAAAAAAATAAGAATAGCCATACTTCCGATGATATTTATGTTTGTTGTTACGTTATGTTCGCTCGTCCAGATGATTGATCCTTTTGCAAGATCTCTGGTTTTTGGGTGGGGGAAACAGCCGCCTTCAAGCGATATAATTCTTTCCGGAACATGCGGGATTTTGCTTTTGAGCTTAAGCGTTATGCTTATCTGGGAAGCAAGGCAGGTTTTTGCCCCAAAGAAAGTTTCTTTATAGCAGCCTAAGAAAAGTTAAGTTTTCTTACCGTAAAGTAAGTAATAATAAAAATTCCTGCCTCAAGCACAATCGTTGCAACTGCTGCTCCCATATAAGAAAAAGAAAATACCAGAAGAAATATTAAAGGTAGCCCCAACATAGCCATAACTACGTGGATCCTTGAATAAATGTAAGTTTTTCCGCAGACAACCAAAAACTGCACGCGAAAAGCATTAATCGCGACAAAAAACACGGAGATTAATAAAAGCCTTAAGGCAAGTATTGGTTCTTTGTAATTGCACCCACAGGCGATTCTGATGATAAGATTGGCAAAGATAAAAATAATCGGCAAAAAGATGAAAGAAAAAATTGTTGTTATCCGTTGTATATGCTGCATAAGTTCGAATGCTTTTGTTTTATTTTTTTGGAATATTTTATTAAGGCGCGGGAATATTGCCTGAGAAAAAGAATCCAACGGAAAAGTCTGGCAGGCGCTGGCAATTTTTTCTGCTATTGAATAGAAACCCGTTATGGTGTTATTGGTAAGAAGGCCGAGGATAAATACGCGCGTATTCGTATAGGCGTTTATTGCGGCAATTGAAATGAAAATGTCCCAGCCAGCCTTAAGCTGCTGCCTGAGGCTCTTATAGCCTTCGAATTTATAGGCTACCCGGAACCTTTTAAAAACTATGTATTGGCCAAGGAGGCCGGTTGTTAAAAACACAAAAGAGTTTATAAGCGCAACCTTAAGGTAATCCCCGGGGCCTTTTATAAATATAAAGATAAAAATTGCCAGAGCAAACGAGCCTGCGATATTTAAGATTGTAATGTATTTCATTTTTTCGGTGCCCTGGAAGAACCAGACAGGGAAAATTGTGTTTCCTACAACCGTGCCGAAACTTAAAACATAAACCATCCAGTCTGTTCTAAATTTCGGGATAAAATAAATAATTACACCAAGTATGACAAAGCTTAAAAAAGCTAAGGCGATTTTTACCGTCATAACTGAGGAAAACGCTCTGCATACCTGTGCATGTTCATGCTGGCAGAGAGAAATTTCTTTTGTCGCGGTAATACTAAAGCCATAATCGGTAAGAATCATAAAATATTGCACGAAGGCCTGCGCAAAAGCTAAAAGGCCGAATTTTTCCGCACCAAGGACCCTAAAAAGATAAGGTATTATGATAACCGGAAGAACGTATGTTATTATCTGCAATACAGAAAGCGAAGCAAAATTGTGCATCACGACTTTGCGTTCGTCCGGATGCGCCATTCCATAGGTTTTTTTAATCAGTTTTATTAATGTCCTCATGCTTTTAATTTATATTGTTTTAAAGCGTAAGTCAAGTATTGAGAGTTGGAATTTGTTCTTTGCGCCAGATAATGATATAATTCTTTTATGAGAAAGTTTCCAAACAATTTTCTATGGGGCGCGGCGACATCTTCTTACCAGGTTGAAGGGGGCAACGGAAATTGCGATTGGTGGCAATGGGAGAAGTCTGCCGGAAAAACCATGTCAGGCGCGGCCTGCCGCCACTATGAATTTTATGAGCAGGATTTTGACATAGCCAAAAGCCTGAATCACAATGCGCATCGGTTTTCTATAGAGTGGAGCCGCATTGAGCCTCGTGAAGGAAGATTCTCCAAAAAAGAATTGCAGCACTATCTCAATGTCCTTTTGGCGCTTAAGAAACGTAACATTGAGCCTGTAGTTACGTTGCATCATTTTACAAATCCAATCTGGTTTGCTAAATCAGGAGGTTGGGAAGACCAGCGTTCAATTGAACGCTATTTACGCTACTGCAATTTTGTAGTTCCGGCCTTGGCAAAATATGTCCGTTATTGGATTACCATAAACGAACCTACAATATTTATATCGCATGCTTATCTGCTTGGAGTGTGGCCGCCTCAAAAAAAATCATTGTTTAAGGCAGCGTATGTCGAGGAACACCTGGCCTTAGCGCATATCAAAGCTTATCATCTTATCCATAAGATTTACAAAGAGCTTAGCAACTGTAAGCCCAGCGTTAGTATAGCCCAGAATGTAATGGCTTTTGTCCCCTGCAAAAGGAATTTAAGGAACCGCCTGGCAGCTTATTTACGTGCCAAAGTATATAACATAGGTTTTTTGGAAAGAATATCCATGGGCAATTTTTTAAAGCGCTTGCCGCTTGATTTTATCGGCATTAATTATTATTCGCGGCAGGTGGTCGCTCTTAAGCAATTAGGAAAAGGCAATTTGGCAATGGATGTTTGCGAAAAAAAACATCATCGCATAGCGAAGAATTCTCTTGGCTGGGATATATATCCGAAAGGATTATATGAGGTACTTTTATCGCTTAAAAAATACAATTTGCCGATAATGATAACAGAAAATGGCATCTGCACCAAAGATGACAGCCAGCGCTGGAAATATATACATGACCATTTAAAATATATCCACCGGGCCATAAAGAAAGGAGTAAAAATTACAGGTTATCTTTACTGGTCGCTCATGGATAATTTTGAATGGGATAAAGGTTTTGCTCCAAGGTTCGGCATCGTAGGCATTGATTATAAAACTTACAAAAGGATTATCAGAAAAAGCGCTAAAAAGTTTGCTGAAGTCTGCAGGACGAATATTTTAAAATAGGATGTTAAATGGATAAAAAGAAGTTAGCAATCATTCATATTGTAAAAAAAGCATTAGACATTCCTGAAGAGGAATACAGGAAAATCCTGCAGGATATTACAGGCGTAGCCAGCGCAAAAGACCTTAATGATGCAGGCTTTAGAAGGCTGATGAATTACTTTGTCCGCAGCAAATATTACCATGTCAATCCTTACGGCCTTACTATAAAACAGAAATTATTTATAAAATATCTCGCTGCCGAGCTTGGTTGGGAGGAGAGCCATCTTAATAATTTCCTGCATAAATATTATCATAAAACTACAATTGACGAACTGACCAAGGCAGAGGCTATAAAAGCAATAGAATCCCTAAAAGCGGTAAAACAGCATCAAAAATAAAGCACTTAACGCCTTCCTCGCGTTGTAATCATAATTTGCCTTTCGAAAAATCTGCATTTTATGCTAATTTAGTTTGACCCTGCCTGGATAAAACATTAAAATAAAACATATGGTAAAGTTAATCTGGTTGATTATTGCTTTATTCGCCAGTGCCGCCGGTACCACAGTTGTTTATCATAAAACACAACAAGCCGATATCAATTATTACGAAGGCCATAGATTGTATGAAAAAGGAAAATACAGCGAAGCTGTTTCATTCTATAAAAAATCTCTTTCCATAAAACCCAACCGTCTGGACGCATTAAAAGAATTAGCCTACTGCTATCAGTGGACAGACAATCAACCGGAGGCCATAAAAACTTTCCGGGAAATCATTCTTATACATCCGCGGGATTACTCCATTAAAAAAGCAATGGCAGAAACTCTGTCCTGGCAAAAAGAATATGCCGAAGCTATTGCGTTTTATAAAGAGATAATTGCGCAAACGGCAGATAGCGATGCTCAAATCAAACTTGCGCAGGTTTATATTTGGGATAACCAACCGGGGAAGGCAAGAGCGATATTGGAAAATGTCCTCAAGGACAAACCAAAAGATTTTACGGCGCGTTTCCTCTTAGCGCAGGCTTTTCAATACGGCAACGAGCCCAAAAAAGCTATCCCTATTCTTGAAGAATTAGCCCAGGAAGAAATACCGGTAAGAAGCGAAGGAGGGATGAAAGATGAGCTGAATTATTTATTGATAGAAGCGCTTATAAGTGACAAAGATTACAAAATGGCAGAGCTTGCTTTAGAGGAAAGGATAGCGGCAAATCCGCAGGATATAAAGGCAAGAATTTATCTGGGGCAGGTTTGCCTTTATAGCGGGCACTACAAACGTTCAGAAGAAATTTTTAAAGATATCCTTAAGGGAAATCCTGATAATTTTGAGGCAAATTTACATCTTGCCGATGCCTTTGCTTACAGCGGAAATTTTAAGGAAGCAGAATCGTTATATAGAAAAGCGCTTGGACAAAAATATGATTTGAAAGTAAAAGAAAAGCTGGCTGATGTTTTAAGCTGGAACATGAAATATGATGAAGCCGTCAGGCTTTATGATGAAATGCTGGCAGAGAAAGAAGATACCGGGCTAAGGCTAAAGAAGGCCCGAATTTTAGGCTGGCAGGCTAAATACGGCAAATCGCTTAATGAATACAATGAGATACTTAAAACAACATACGATAAAAATGTTGAACTGGAAATGCATGCAAAAAAATACTATTGGGATAACCGCGTAAAAAATGCAATTTCAAGTTATAAAAAGTTAATACTGACTGAACCGCAAAATCTGGATGCAGTTTTTGATTTATCACAAATTTATTCTTATCAATCAATGTGGCCGCAGGCTATGGATTCCTATAGGCAGATACTGGATGTTTCCCCTAATCACTTTCGCGCAAGAGAAGGCCTTGAGAAAGCAAAATTAATCTCCGGGCATTTGTTGTGGAGCCCGGCATACGAATATTACAGGGCAGAAAGCCCCAGCCGTGATACTGATATCAGAAGGCAAAGCTTGATAAATGAGTTCAACCAGCCGCTTAACCCTAACCTTGCTTTTTCCGGAGCGTATAAATTAACTTTTCGCAGTTTTTCTGATTATGGAGATATTCTGGAAAATGAAGGCAAACTAAAGCTTACCTATATAAATAACCCCAATTGGCATACAGCCGCCTATTATGATTTTGTAGTTTACAACAAAGATATCAATACAGTTCATACTTTCGGCGTAAATTACGGACTGCGCACTTTTGATTATGGTATGTTTGATTTTTCTTATGACAGGGAGCGCCTCGAAAATAACAGCAGGGTTATTATGGGCCGTTTCTACAGCGATAATTACAAAGAACGCTGGACAATAGATGTGAACAAAAGCCTGAAGGTGGGTTTCGATTATTTATTTGCCAATTATTCCGACAGTAATTATAAACACGAACCAGGCTTTGATGTTTTGTATTATTTTTCCTTTGAACCAAAAAGGCTCACCCTTAAATACAGGTATTTTTATAAAACCTTCAAAGATACGGTAACCGATTATTTTTCTCCAAAAAATTTCTCAACAAATTCTTTAGCTTTAGATTGGAAGCATTATTTAAACAAAGAAGAAGTGTTTTTCGGCGCAAACAACCTTTATTACGATTTAGGCTATGAAGCGTCCGTAGATTCCACGGATATAGTCGGGCATAAATTCAGCGGAGAATTAGGGTGGGATATCAATAAAAGGCTAAATATCAGCATTAAAGGTTCTGTAGTTAATTCGAGCTGCAATGTATACAATGACAGCAATGTTATGGCGTCACTGAAATATTATTTTTAACGGTATGAAAATAAGACAGGAAGGTTTAATAAAACTAGCGATTATTTTATCGGTTATCGTAAGTTTGGTTTATATCGCGGTGCGCACAGCGCTGTTTTTATTTGCCGAATACACTGCTATAGAAAAGTTTTTTGCTTCCCTTCTGGTAGCCGGAGACCTTTTTATTATATTGCATAGCACAGGTTACGCGGTGAATATAATAAAAATGTATTCGGGGAAAAAGAAAGAATCCTACCCCGGGTATGAGAGCTTAAAAGGCAAGCTGCCTTCGGTTGCAATACTTGTCGCAGCGCGGCATGAGCCAAAAGATATACTGGAAAATACTTTTGTAACCTTGAAGAATATAAATTATGAGAATAAAAGGATATATTTTCTCGACGATAGTTCTGACGAAAAGTATACGCGTGAGGCAGATGAGCTATGCAGGGATTATAGTTTGATTTTATTCAGGCGGCAGATACGCCATGGTGCCAAAGCGGGCATTATTAATGACTGTCTTAAGGCTCTTACCGAAGATTATGTGGTTATATTTGATGCCGACCAGAACCCGCTTCCGGAATTTCTAAACGTCCTTGTTCCTATAATAGAGAAAGACAAAAAACTTGCCTACATACAAACGCCGCAGTTTTATTCGAATATAGAAGAAAGCCGGGTTGCAAGAGCGTCGGCGTTTCAGCAAGCTGTTTTTTACGAATATATATGCGAAGGTAAAAGCTCGGGCGGAGCCATGTTTTGCTGCGGCACCAACGTGATATTCAGGCGCGAGGCGCTTATGGATGTGGGCGGGCTGGATGAGTCGACAGTTACCGAAGATTTTGCTACTTCCGTTAAATTTCATGCGGCTGGCTGGAAGTCGCTTTACTATAACCATGTTTATGCTTTTGGCATAGGGCCGAAAGACCTTACAGGTTATTTTAAACAGCAATTCAGATGGGCGACCGGCACTATATCTGTTTTTAAGAAAGTCGTCTGGCGCCTCCTTACAAAACCATTTTCACTCAGCCCATTCCAATGGTGGGAGTATCTTCTGTCGGGCTCATATTATCTTGTAGGCCTGGCTTTTTTTATACTTATGATATGCCCCATAGCTTATCTGCTTTTTAAAATACCTTCTTTTTTTGCAAATCCGGAAGTGTATTTTCTTGCTTTTGTGCCTTACTTTATACTTTCTATGAGTGTTTTTTATTTTATTTTGATAAGAAGGCACTATAGGGCAAAAGACCTTTTTGTAGGCCAGCTTTTAGCCACAATTACTTTTCCCGTGTATATACACGGCGCAATTTCTGCGATTTTGGGAAGGAAGCCGGCATTCGGCGTTACGGGTAAAGTAAGAAGCAGTGCTTTAGGTTATTTAAGCATATGGCCGCAAATTTTGATGATATTCATAAATTTCATTGCTTTTACCTGGGGAATAAACAGGTTTCTTTACGAACGTGACGCGGCTGTCCTTGTGAATGGTGTTTGGACATTGTATTATTTTGCCGTTCTTTGCAGCGTGTTTTATTTTAATACGGCCAAAGATATAGAAATTCCTTGTAAAAGAGTAGCAAAGAGGTTAAAATTTGAGTATAAAGTTTTGGAAGAAGGCAAAAAGTACCCACGCGATACATGGAAGGAATGCCTAAGCATATTTTTCCCCGAGAGGTTAAACGCAGACGATCTTATTATGGTTAAATTATATGTACCTGGCACCAGCGATGTGGTTATTTTTGAGGCAAGCGTGATCTGGTCGTCAGCGATAAAGGGGCTTGGAGGATATTATACTGATTTAGGAGTGACAGTTATATCTGAGCGCGATAAAGAAACATTAAGAAAAGTGTTAGGCAAATGATTAAGAAAGAAAAATTATTAAAAGGGCTGGAATCGCTCGTTATTCTGGGAAAAAACAAAAACCCCTTGTTAAACAGGCATATATCTTCATCTTTATTCTTCAGCGAGCTTAAACCGCAGGAAAGAAAGGCAATTCTGGAAAAGTTCCAGGAGATATCAGTTGCCCAGGCCAAGCACTTGGTAATTCTTGGCCAGATTAAGGAAGAAATTCTAAAAAGCAAAAAAGATGTTTACTAAGGAAGATTATACGAATTATTTTAATGAGTTAGAGGAAACATTTAAAAAAAGCTTAGTAATATATACCGACCTATTGAATGATCTTTCCGATGCCGCAATCCGCAGCAAACTGTTTATGCTCGCCTCAGAGGATAACGATGCTTTTAATTTTGTTACAGAAACTAAAGCAAAATATTTCTAAGGAGTAATATGGCGGAAAAGAAAAAAAAGATTTTGGTTGTTGACGACAGCCAGGATATGCGTATTATCCTTTCCATGCGGCTTAAGATAAACGGTTATGATGTGATAATAACTCAAGACGGCCAGGAGGGCCTTGATAGGGCAAGGGCAGATGCGCCGGACCTGATTATATTGGACCTTATGCTTCCCAAGATAGATGGCTACGAAGTTTGCCGTATGCTTAAGTTTGACGATAAATATAAGAATATACCCGTAATAATCCTTTCCGCGCTTGATCAGCAGCAAGACAGGGAAAAGGCTGTTGGCAGCGGCGCTGACGCCTATTTCATAAAACCATTCGATTTGGAACTCCTGTTAAATAAAATTCGCAGCCTCATCACATAGTATTAAAATTGATTATATGAAACTGCAATCAGGCAGCGTTAAAATTATAATCACAGTTGTTGCGCTATGTATAATTGTATTTCTTTTGCTGGCTGCATTCTTTAATATTTCAGGGATTTTCAGCAAAATTAACCCGCCAAAAGAGAAAAAACTTCAAAAAATTAATATTGCTTTTCAAAGCTGGGTAGGATATGGCCCGTTATACCTTGCCGCAGAGAAAGGTTTTTTCAAGGAAGAAGGAATCGAGGTTGTATTTATAAACGAGGAACTTGATACCGCAAGGCGTGATGCCTTTAAATCCGGCATGCTTGATTGCGAAGGAGGCACTCTTGATTTGCTTGTTGCTAAAACCTCGCAGGGCGCGCCGATTGTATCTGTTTTGGAAATGGATTTTTCATACGGCGGAGACGGCATTGTGGCAACCGAGGATATCAAAAAACTTGAAGACCTTATCGGCAGAAAGGTTGCCCTTACCCGTGATGATGTCAACCAGACTTTTATTTCTTATCTGTTCTACGACGCAAAGTTGCCGTTAGACGGCTTAAATTTTGTTTATTGCGGCCCGGAAGAGGTTGGCCGGGCTTTTCTTAATGGCAAAGCAGACGCGGCTGTTACATGGGAGCCATGGTTGTCAGAAGCGCTTGAGAGGCAGGGTGCGCATATTTTAATTTCCACCAAAGATAAGCCGGGCATAATCGTAGATACTTTAAATGTCAGAAAAGATTTAGTAGAAAATAACCCAAATCTAGTAAAGGGATTAATGCGTGCTTGGCTTAAAGCCGTAAAATACTATAAAGAACACCCTGCTGAGGCAAGTGAAATTATTGCACCGCATTATAATATTAAACCGCAGGATTACAGAGAGGACATTAATGGAATGAGATGGATAAGTTATGAGGATCAAATTGAGGAAGGCCGATACGAGAAACTGATGAAAGTGTTCGATAACTTGAGTAAAATTAAGTTTATGAATAAAGCTATTACCAATAAACCAAAAGCAGAAGAAGTAATAAATATAACCCTTCTTAAAGAGCTTTATGAAAATAGCAAATAAAATTAGCCTTTATTTTTTTAGCGTAGCCATTATTCTTTGCGGCATTGCCGCTCCGGTTTTTTATGTAATAGTTAAAAGCGATTTAAGAAACTCTATATACTCGCGGCTTGAGCTGGCTGCTGATTCCAAGGCAGAACACGTTGAAACCTACCTGAGCATGCTTAAAGTCACAATCAGTCAGCTATCCAAAAGCATAGTTTTGGAAAATTTCCTAAAGGCAGAAAGCAGCAGGGAGGCGTTTGATACGGCGTTGGATAGAGTTAAAAGAACAAAGGAAGCAAATTCTTCCGTATTTGAGTTTTTATTATTAAACAAAACCGGAAAAGTTGTTGCATCTAGCGACGAGAAGAGTATTGGATTGGATAAATCAGGCGATGCATTTTTTATCGGCGGCCAAAAAGCCCCGTACATTAAAGATGCTTATTATTCAGAAGAACTTAAAGAGCCCATGATTGCATCATCAGCCCCTCTTTTGGACAGCAAAACAGGAGAGCTTCTGGGGGTTGTTGTGGCAAGGATAAAAATGGAAGAATTAAACAGAATAGTTGCCAATGCTCCCGGCATGGGCAAGACAGGAGAAGTCTATATTGTTAATAAATATGGTTATATGATTACACCTTCCAGGTTTTTAAAAGATACATTTTTAAAGCAGAAGGTCGATACAATAAATTATGAGAACTGCCTGCAGTCCCAAAAAGATAAATCGCTAAGCAATGGAAAAAAATATGTAAGCATAGGCCAGGATTACCGCGGAGTGACAGTTATGGGCACGCATGATTACATAGCGGGAATGGATTGGTGTTTATTGGCGCAGGTGGATAGGCAAGAGGCGGCTTCGCCATTACTGAAAATAAGAATTATTTTCATCGTAATATTAATAGCAGTGCCATTTGTAGCATGGTTGTTGGGGGTATTTATTTCGCATATGCTTATGCAGCCGCTTGGGCAATTGCATAAAGGTATGGAGATTGTAGGCAAAGGCAATCTGGATTATAAAGTTGCTACTACGCAGAAGGATGAAGTCGGCCAGCTATCGCGGGCATTTGATAATATGATAGACGACCTTAAACATTCCACAGCTTCCATAGAACGGCTGAATAACGAAATCGCTGAGCGCAAAAATGCGGAAGAAAAATTACGCAAAAGTGAAGAGTGGCTTGCTGTAACGCTTAGGAGCATAGGTGACGGGGTGATTGCGACTGATGCCAAGGGCTGTGTCGTATTTATAAATAAGATTGCCCAGAATTTGACCGGTTACAGCAAGGAAGAAGCTCATGGTAAAATTTTTAAAGAAATTTTTAATATCATAAATGAAACAACGGGAGAAAAGGTAAATAATCCCGTAGAAAAAGTATTACGTGAAGGCACGGCCTCTGGATTTAGCAATCATACTGTTCTGGTTTCTAAAAACGGCGTCAGGTATCCTATTGATGATAGCGCCGCGCCAATTAAGGATGAAAAAGGCAATATTATGGGCGCGGTATTGGTATTTAGGGACATCACCGAACGCAGGCGTAAAGAAGAAGCGAATCAGCAGTTAGCAGCTATAGTACAGTCTTCGGACGAGGCTATTATTGGTAAAACATTGGATGGGATAATTATTTCATGGAACAAAGCCGCTGAAAAAATTTATGGTTATTCTGAAGAGGAAGTTAGGGGAAAGTCTGTTTCTATGCTTGCTCCGCTAGGGCTTAAAGATGAGATGCAGGGGCTAGTCAATAAGATTCGTAATGGTGCACGCGTGGAACACTTAGAAACTGTGCGTATTAGGAAGGATGGCCGGCAAATAGATGTTTCTCTTACCGTATCGCCGGTTTATGATGCCAGCGGTAATATTGTTGGAGCTTCCGCAATTGGCCGTGACATTACGGAACGCAAGAAAATGGAGGCGCAGCTTAAAGAAAGCGAAAGCAAGGTTAGGGCGATTCTTGACCAAACTTTTCAATTTATCGGCCTTATGTCTGTTGATGGAACGTTGCTGGAGGTGAATAGGACTGCAACTGATCTTATCGGAGCAGACGAAACAGCATACTTAAATAGGCCTTTCTGGGAGACGCCCTGGTGGACGCACTCTTCGGAATTGCAGAAAAAATTACGTGAAGCAATAAAAAAGGTAGCAGCCGGGGAATTTGTGCGTTTTGAAGCAACCCACAAAGCAAGCGACGGGAGCCTTCATTATATAGATTTTTCTTTAAAGCCGGTAAAAGATGCAACTGGCAAGGTGATTTATATGATTCCCGAGGGCCGCGATATTACAGAACGTAAGGCGATGGAAGAAAAATTAGCGGCTACAGCTAAAGAGTGGGAGGCTACGTTTAATTCCATTACTGATTTTGTATCTATACAAGATGTAAATTCCCGTTTGGTTAAGGTTAATAAAGCTTATGCGGATTTATTTAAAATGAAACCCGAAGCGCTTATCGGCAGGATTTGTCATTCCGTTGTTCACGGAACCAACGAGCCCTGCTTTGATTGTCCTCACCAGAATACCATAAAAACTAAAAAATCCTCAAGGCTCGAGTATTTTGAGAAGCGTTTCAATGCCTATCTCGAAGTTTATACTTCTCCCATATTTGACGCAAATAATGAAGTCATCGGGTCTGTTCATATAGTTAAGGATATAACCGAGCGCAAAAAGACGGAGGAAGCGCTTAAAGAGGCCGCAGAGCTTAAGTCTCATTTTACCTCTATGGTATCCCATGAATTACGCACGCCGTTGGCAGCGATAAAAGAAAGCATTTCAATTGTTATGGATCAGACGGCCGGGCCGCTTAACGATGACCAGAAAGATTTTCTGGACATATCAAAGAGAAACGTTGACCGGTTGGCCAGGTTAATAAATGACGTTTTGGATTATCAAAAACTTGAGAGCGGAAAGTTTGAATTTCATATTCAGGAAAACGATATGAATGAGATTATCAAAGAAGTAAAAAATACAATGATTCATGTAGCGAAAGATAAGAGTTTAAATATTGAATTGAACCTTGATGAGAATTTGCCTAAAATAAAATGCGACAAGGATAAAATCATTCAAGTATTAACCAATTTGATCAGTAATGCAATTAAGTTTACTGAAAAAGGCGCTATTACAATTATTTCCGAAAAAGGTGATAATGTAATTGAGATTAAGGTTAAAGATACCGGTATTGGGATAAAAAATGAAGATTTACCCAGGCTTTTTCGCGCATTTGAACAGTTAGAAAGAGGTAAAGACAGAAAAACCGGAAGCACCGGACTTGGGCTTGCTATTTCCAGAGAGATAATCGAAAAACACAGAGGAAAGATTTGGGTGGAATCAGAATTTGGGCAAGGCTCAGTATTCCACATCACGCTTCCGGTTGTAGAGAGAAGAAGTTGACGTTATGAAGAAAGTCCTGGTAATTGATGATGAGCCGGACATATTAAAAGTAATATCATTCAGGCTTAAAAAATCCGGCTATGAGATTTTAACGGCGGCCAACGGAAAAATTGCGCTTGATATTATCTCTGTTAACAAGCCTGACTTAGTGCTCCTTGATTTGCGTATGCCCGTTATGGGCGGAGAGGAGGTTTGCGCTAGGATAAAAAGCGATTCACTGCTTAAAAATATACCTATAATCTTATTAACTGCAAGCAGCGGAGGAAAGATTGCCGAGAAGGCTAAAGAATTAGGGGTGGAGGATTATTTGGTAAAGCCCTTTGATTCTGATGTGTTGCTGAAAAAAGTGCAAAAACTCATAGGTTAGAATGAAACATTTTTATTTTGTAACCGTATTCATAATTTTAATGTTGGCAGCATTTTTTTTATTAAAACATGCTTTTGTGGTTAACTCGTATTGCCTGACCGGAGCTTTTTTGGCGGATAATCCAACCGCGCAGGATATAAAAAATTTTAAGTCCGCATACGGGAAAAAACCGTTTTTGGTGATGGTTTTTATCGGATGGGATAAGGTCGTTAGCGAAGAGACGATAAAAAATATCTATTCCGAAGGCTGCGTTATGGTTGTAACCTGGGAACCGTGGAATCCAGCCAGCGCGGAGGCTATCGATTACGACAAGCTCCTTTGCGGCGGTTACGACAACTATATTGCTTCTTTTGCAAGGCAGATTAAATCTGTCCCCGGCACAGTTTTTATCAGGTTTGCGCATGAAGCAAATGGAAACTGGTATCCCTGGTCAGGAGTAAAAATAGGGAAACAAAAATATATAGCTCTCTATCGTTACGTAAAGGACAGATTTGATGCTCTTGGCGTTACGAATGCGAAATGGATTTTTTCAATAAACTGCGAAGATGTTCCTAACGAAAAAAATAATCGTTACCTGCTTTATTATCCGGGCGATGACTATGTTGATTATATAGGTATAGACGGGTATAATTGGGGTGATACTAAGCCTTGGAGTAAATGGATGAGTTTTGCAGAAATCTTTTCCAGACGTTTGGAGGCTGTTATCCAAGAGATAAAAAAACCGGTGTTAATTACTGAATTTAGTTCAACATCAAGCGGTGGAGATAAGGCAGCATGGATAGCCCAGGCGCTTAAAAGCATTAAGATAATGAAAAATATCAAAGGCTTTGTGCTTTTTAACCGTGACAAAGAAACTGACTGGAATTTTCCTCCGGATAGTTCCAGCGGACGCAATCTAAAACAACAACTGCAAGATAGTTATTTCAAAGAAAAAAATGATTAAAAAAGAGGATTTATTGAAGGAACTAAAAGAGGCGTTAGCGGCAGAAGAGAATTCTATTCCTGTTTATATGAAGCACCTTGATTCGGCAATCTTTTGGACCGGCTGGGAGGATGGGATTTTAACTAAGGCCAAAACTATATTTACTCATCTTGCCCAAGAATCTTCGCGGCACAAGATAATGGTTGATAATTTAATCAAACATATTAACGAGGATAAAAGAGATGCTTTCTAAACAGGATTATTTCGGTTATCTTAAAGAGATGCTTGATATCGAAACAAAAATGAGGGATGTTTATTCTCAATTAGCTGGGAAAGTTGATGATCCGCAAATGAAAGTATTTTTTTCCAAGTTAGTACAGGACGAAACAGAACATGCAAATGCAGTTATTATGTTGATAGAACTAATAGCGCAAAAATATCCCGGCAGTTCCAAATAGAATTATTTAACCCACCGTTTAAATCTATAAAAATTTAATCCCTTTGCCAGCCCAACAGGTTGAAACCCTGATGGACAGTTCATGGATGAATGATGGAATGGGGGAAAAAGTATCCACAAAATAGCTCTGCGCGCCACGGCCTGATTGTAATTTTAAATTTACTGAAACAGTTTGATTGGTTTTTTCAACGTAGGCAGTTTAAGCGGTATATTTATTAAAAGAGAAGAGAGAGGAACGGAGATAGAAGAGAAAACGGCCTTTTCTTCTATCCCCGGTTCGTTAACTGCGATCGTATTTTCAATAATTAATATCTTTTTTCTCTAAACCCTGAATTTCTTCCGCCGCCGCCGAAGTTGTTGCTTCGTGGCTCCATTTTACGTGCTTTGTTTACCGTCATCTTTCTTCCGTTTAGTTCCTGTTCGTTCAAAGCATCTATAGCAGCTTGTGCCTGCTCTTCTGTTTCAAACTCCGCAAAGCCAAAACCTTTGGACCTGCCGGAGAACTTGTCGGTAATAACGCGTACTTCTTTTACGGTTAATCCTTTGCTTTCGATAAACCCTTTCAAATCACTCTCTGTGACGCCAAATTCCAAGTTGCCTATGTACAATTTCTTCTGCTCTTCCATTTTCGTTTCTCCTTTAACTTTAGAAATCCCGGTTAACGTCCCAAAACCTCTCTATTTTTAGCTGGTTTTGCATGAAATGCCGTCTGCAAGAACCGCCAAATCTTCTTCTTTTCAATGAACAATTGCATTTACACGAAACATTACTATACCATAAATCCATATTTTTGCAAGGGAAAAAATATGGATTAAAGTCCGTTATTTCTTTGCCGGACAATTAATGGGCCTAATATGCTTAACTCCAACTGCGCCTTGAGGTTACGATTGTTGTTGAGGCCTAACCTTCCAGGGCAGAGCGCGCCAAATCCCTGAGCCTGGCGAAATCCGCAGGCTTATATTTGCTTGTTTCTATGGCAGGAAGAACCTTAATCTTAGCTGATGTTTTTGTGGTAAATACCCAGCTTCCCTTTGGTATGGCTGTGCCGGTACCCTCGAATATTATAGGTAATATCGGCACTTTTTCTTTTATGGCGAGTTTAAACGCGCCATTACGAAAATCTCCCATTTCGTCGGTTTTGCTTCGTGTGCCTTCGGGAAAGAATAGAACGGAAATCCCGGATTTCAGCCAATAGGCAGCTTCTCTGTAAACTTTTTTAATGCTTGAGAAGTTTCCTCTTTCTAGTTTTATATGTTTGGCAAGAGACATTGACCAGCCGACAAACGGAACCTTAAACAGGCTTTTCTTGGCAACCCACTTAAATTGCATTTTTGTCTGATAGGCAAGAACTATGTCGGCCAGGCTCTGATGATTGGCGATTACGATATAAGTACGATTTTTATCAATATTTTCTAAACCGCTTACTGTGACTTTCCAGTAGGGGTTTAGTGAAATTACCAGGTCTGACCACCAGAAGCATTGCGCATGTACAATGGCTCGTTTTTTATCGAATGGATAGAAAATGACGGTAAAGAAAGCCATCGCAAGATACAGAATAATTGTAAGTATCGAGCCGACAACCCAAATAATTACCGATAAGATAATTTTTTTCATCGATGAGCATAATAAAATACAACAGGCATGTTGTCAAGGGTGCTTTAGAAAATAAAAATCCCCAAAGTTTGCTTGCAGGCGGTCTTTTGGTTGCAGTTGCATTTTTTCTTTGCCGCAGTAAAATACATCTAGCCTAAACCTATGTTTAAATTAAAATTCATAAAAACACAATTAATCCTGTATTTGTTTTGTTTCGCCATTTTTCTTTCAGCCAAAGATAAAGATATAGCTTTTATTGGTGCGGCACTTATCGCCGTAATTATAAGCGCTGCTTTTGAAACGATTATCTTGTATTTTAAAACAAAAATTTTTCGAATAACCGAAAGCTCTGTTATTACGGGATTAATCGTTGGTTTCGTGCTTTCCAGCGATAATGCATTATGGAAGTTCGCAGCAGCTTCAGCGTTAGCCATAATCTCTAAGTCTTTAGTCCGTTTTAAGAAAAGGCATATTTTTAATCCGGCAGGTTTTGGCATATTTTTAACTTTGATTTTATTCGGCGCTTCAGCACAGTGGAGAGGTACCTATATATGGTATATCGTTGTGCCATTTGGGCTTTACTTTGTTTCCAAGATTAGAAAGATAGAAATAATTATCGGCTATGCAATAGCTTCATTTGTTTTGTTCGGAATTCAGGCGATTTCGGATAAAGTTGCCTTTTGGAATATTTTCGGTTACTTCAGTTACTTTTATATTTTTGTGATGGTAATTGAGCCGCTTACTACACCCGTGCGGCCAATAGGAAAATTTTTGTTTGGCGCGCTTACCGCCTCGCTTATTTTTATTTTAACCGAGGCAGGGGTAAAATTCGATGCCGAGCTTTTTAGCCTGCTGGTTTTAAATATGGCAGTTCCTATGCTAAATAAAATACCACAGAAAGGAGGTAGAATGTGAAAAGAAAAGCTATATTCCTGTTTACGGTTATATCTTTTTTATCGGGCATGGTTTATGCGCACCCGCCTTCCGATATAAAAATAACTTTTGATCCGGACACAAAAATATTGCACGCTGTTATTTATCATAATACAAGTAACCCGATAAATCACTATATAAAAAAGGTCGATGTAGGGCTTAACGGCAAGGAAATAATCGAACACCAAATTAGCCGCGAAGATAATAATGAAACCCAGACCGTAAGTTATCTAATACCTGACGCAAAAGACTGCAATAGCCTGTCTGTTGAAGGCTATTGCAGTATAAGCGGGAAATTAAAAAAAGAAATTACGGTATCGGCAAAGAAATAGTTAATCCCTTTGCCAGAATTCCACGGGCGCGCCTTCGGCAGCCCGTGTACTGATGGTGCAGGGCACCACCGTGGCGGAGCGGGACGTCGCCCGCTTTACGCGGGCGAATAAAAATGACCCATGGGTACGACTACCTTCGGTAGTCAGGCCCGTGCGGGCTCCAGAATATAAAAAGGCTGGTTTTGAAGCGGAGGGAGAAACATGTTAAGCGCGTCGCCAAAGAAGATTTTATTTTCGGTAATATCCGTATGCATTGCTCTGATTCTGGGGTTTTGCGCGGCAATTATTTTTAAAAAATATTCCGTTCATAAAACAATCAGCCGGCTTAGCGCAGGCTACAAAGTTTTAAATGCCGTAAATACCTATTTTGTCCCGGGGAAAAACGCCAGCCTTACTGGCAGGCCGGTTGAAGAAAAAGGGCTTTATAAAGTAAATCTTACTCTCGAGGGTATTACGCAATCGTTTTATCTTACAAAAGACGGAGAATGGCTGATTTTACCAAATACTATGATAGATATTGCAAAGCTTAAAGATATGGCAAAACAAAAGCCGGAAACAAAGAGTGAAGAAATACCCAAAGCGGATAAGCCGGTAATTGAGCTTTTTGTAATGAGCCTGTGCCCGTATGGAAGCCGCGCAGAAAAAGTGATACTTCCTGTTGCTAAGCTTTTCGAAGATAAGATAGATTTTAAAATAAAGTTTTTAGTCAGTGTTAATGGAAGCAGTATAAATGATGTTGCATCGTTGCACGGAATTGATGAAGCGAAAGAAGATGCCCGGCAGGCCGCGATAATTAAATATTATCCCGATAAATTTGCAGCTTATGTAGATAAAGTAAACGAGAAGTCCTGCGTAATTTCATGCGGAGCAGTGAAGCTCGATGACTATTGGAAAGAAGCGGCGGCCAAATTGCAAATGGATGTAAAAAAGATTGAAAAATTTGCTTACGGCCCGGAAGGCATGGCCCAGTTAAAAGAAGATTCAACCGCCAGCGCAAAATATAATGCAACCGCAAGCCCTACTTTGATTATAAATGGCGCAAGGTCCGATGCAATTTATAAGGATGCAAAAGCTATCAAAGAAGCAATGTGCTCTGCTTTTATTGATAAGCCAAGCGTATGCCAAAAAGAGCAACCCGGGCCATAAAAAGCTTGGGTTTTGTTAAACTTCCTTATCAAAAAAAATAGTTGCTTTATTTGGTTTTTTTATTATAATAAAGTTTCTCAAAAAGTTTGAATTTTCAGGCTGCTAATAGCAACCCCCGGTAGAGTTTACTTTAAATCCAGTAAAAACAAGTTCTAACGGGAAAGTAGAGCCACAGATGAATTATCTGTGAGTATTTGGGTATATACCGCGCTTAGTGTGCCCGACGATTAATGCACCTGGCGCCTAATGGAATTGCGCCAGTGCTCGCCTGATGGCGAGGAATTGCGTCGGTATTGCCCTTCTGGGCAAGGAGTATAAAAATGGTAAGAGTAGCAAATTTACAAAATCAAAGAAATATAGGTATTATGGCGCATATTGATGCTGGGAAGACCACGCTTACGGAGCGAATTCTTTTTTATACCGGCAAAACCCATAAAGTAGGCGAAGTCCACGACGGAGAAGCAACTATGGATTGGATGAAGCAGGAGCGCGAACGAGGCATTACTATTTGTGCAGCTGCGACTACCTGTTTCTGGAAGGATTGCAGGATTAATATTATCGACACTCCCGGCCATGTTGATTTTACGGTTGAAGTTGAAAGAAGCCTGCGCGTGCTTGATGGTGCAATAGCTGTATTTTGTGCTGTCGGAGGAGTTGAACCGCAATCGGAAGCAGTCTGGCGCCAGTCAGAAAAATATAATGTTCCTAAAATAGCCTTTGTTAACAAAATGGACCGCGTCGGCGCGGACTTCTATGATGTTCTTAAATCAATTGAGAGCGATTTAGGTGCAAACGCAATTCCGATGGTAGTTCCTATAGGATCAGAAGATAATTTTAGCGGCCTTGTTGACCTTATGGAAATGAAAGCTTATATTTTTGATGAAAATTCAGAAGACCACGAATATAGAGTAGAAGATATACCGGCGCAACTTTTAGAAAATGCAAAGAAGTATCATCACATAATGGTTGAAAAAGCTGTTGAGCTCGATGATACTTTAATGGAAAAATATCTTGAGTCAGAAGATAAAATAACACAGCAGGAATTGATACACGCAATAAGAAAGGGCACAATTGCGAATAAAGTAGTTCCTGTTATGTGTGGCACGGCTTTTAAAAATAAAGGCGTTCGTAAGCTGTTGGACGCTGTTAATTTATACCTTCCTTCCCCGTTTGATTTGCCGGCGGTTAAAGGAACAGACCCGGATGACCCCGAGAAGGTTATCGAAAGAAAGCCTGAGGACAACGAACCGTTTGCCGCGCTTGCTTTTAAAGTCCAGGCAGACCCGCACATGGGTAAGCTCGTATATTTCAGGGTATATTCCGGTAAGCTTTCTGCGGGTTCTTACATTTATAATGCTACAAAAGATAAAAAAGAAAGAATAAGCAGAATTTTACAGATGCATGCAAACGAAAGAGAAAATAGAGAAGACATATATGCAGGCGACATTGGTGCAGCCATAGGGCTTGACCATACAGTAACGGGAGATACTCTTTGCGACCCTGAGAAGCCAGTAATACTTGAAGCTATTGAATTTCCGGCTCCGGTTATATCGATAAGCGTTAAGCCTGGCAGCCGCGCAGAACAGGATAAGTTAAGTAAAGGCATTGCAAAGCTTGCCGAAGAAGACCCTACGTTTACAGTCCATCATGACGAAGAAACTGCGGAAACCATTCTTTCCGGAATGGGCGAGCTGCACCTGGAAATTATAGTTGACAGGCTTAAGCATGAATTTGACGTTGAGGCAGTTGTCGGCCAGCCAAAAGTTGCCTATAAGGAAACAATATTAAATAACGCGACCGAAGAATATAAACACATTAAACAGTCAGGCGGCCGCGGACAATACGGACATGTAGAATTCGAAATTGAACCTGCTGCGCCCGGGCAAGGGTTTGAGTTTGAAAATAAAATTGTCGGCGGCGCTATACCCAGAGAATATATCCCGGCAGTTGAAAAGGGAGTTATTGAGGCTCTTAAAAAAGGAGCTTTGGCAGGTTATCCAGTTGTTGATGTAAAGGTAAACCTTACAGATGGTTCTTATCACGATGTTGATTCTTCAGAAATTGCTTTTAAAATAGCTGCTATTGAATGTTTTAAGGAAGCTTTTAGAAAAGCTGTGCCTGTTTTACTTGAGCCGTATATGTCGCTTGAAGTTGTTACCCCTGAAGAGCATGTTGGTAATATTGTTGGCAATCTTTGCGCCAGGCGCGGCAAAGTTCTTGGTATTGAAGCGGGCAAGGCAGGCCAGCAGATTATAGCTGCGGAAGCGCCTTTATCCGAACTCTTTGGTTATACTACGACTCTTCGTTCGCTTTCAAGCGGCCGCGCGACAAGCTCAATGCATTTTGAAAAATATGTTGAAGTCCCGGACGCAATATCCGAAAAAATAATCGAAGAGTCCAAAGAGAAGAAGAAAGAATAGAAATAGCAGAACAAATAAGGTTATTAGGTTTACAGGTTTGAACCTACCAACCTATAAACATATTAACCTCCCCCAGCCTGTCAACATAATAACCCATCGTAAGCTAGCCTATTTAACTTTAATTTACCCCGTTAGAAAGTTAAAGGCTTTCTAACGGGGTTTACTTTTGGTATAATAGCTCAACGTATTATGAAGATAATAGATATTTTAAAAACCCACGACAAAGGCGTATCTTTTGAATTCTATCCGCCTAAAACAGAAAACGGAATGAATTCCTTAATTGCCACAGTAAGGGAGCTTAAGGCCTATAAGCCTTTATACGTTTCTATGACTTACGGTGCAGCAGGTTCAACGCAGGAAAAAACTAAAGAAGCAACCTACATGCTTATTAGAGAGAAAGAGTTTGTGGTTATGCCGCATTTAACCTGTATAGGCGCAAACGTGGATAGCATAAAAAAGCTGCTGAATGAATATAAGCAAAACAACATAGAAAACATTATGGCTTTAAGGGGAGATCCGCCCCAGGTGCCGCCAGGCACAGCCGGTTTCGATTTTAAATCCCAGGCTCTTTGCTACGCAAAAGACCTGGTTTCTTTTATAAAAGAAAACGGCGGTTTCTGTATCGGCGCGGCAGTCTATCCGGAGGGGCATATCGAAACAAAGACGCTTGATGAAGACATCGAATATACAAAACAAAAAATAGATTCAGGAGCAAATTTCGCGGTAACGCAGATGTTTTTTGATAATTCCCACTTTTACAATTTTTTAGAGCGCGCAGGCAAAAAAGGGATTAATATTCCGGTTTTACCGGGGATTTTTCCTTTAACTGATATCGATAAGCTTAAAAAATTCTGTACCGTAGCAAGAACAACTGTTCCCAAAAAAATAGAAGAAGAGATGAGCCGTTTTCGCGGCAAGCCGCAGGATATGGAAAAATGCGGCATTGATTTTACCATAAAACAATGCCGGGACCTGATTTCTCATGGCTACCGCCGCCTGCATTTTTTTACCTTCAATAAATCCGAGATGATTAAGGCCATCTTAGACGCCATATTTTAATCGACGCGCAGAAATCCACGGGCTAAAGCCCGAGAAGGTTCACTTGCCAAACGAATAATGATAATTGATACATTAGACAATTATTATCGTTATACTAAATTGCATAGGCTTTTTAAGCCGGCTTTTGATTTTTTAAGAAAGGGAAATCTTAAAGAATATAAAGAAGGCAGGTACGACATAATAGGAAATGATGTTTATGTTCTGATATCGAAAGCAAAGGGTTGTGGTAAAGAAAAACCAAGCCTGGAACTCCATAGAAAATACATAGATATACAAATGGTTTTAAGCGGAGAAGACCTGATAGGTTACAAGCCATTTTGTGAATGTAAATTTAAGAAAATGCCATATAATACAAAAAAAGATTGCGCGTTCTTTAATGATGAGAGCAATTTTTGGTTTAAGCTCACAAGGGATTCATTCGCAATTTTTTTTCCGGAAGATGCTCATGTCCCGCTTGCCGGTAAGTTATCCGTATCAAAGGCAGTTGTCAAAGTGAGAGTATAAAAATGCTTAAAATAATCGTTACGATAATTTTTGTTTATATCATAATCAGGCTGCTGATAAGGCTTATATTTCTGGCGTTCGGAGTTTTTCTTTCGCGCCAGCTTAAAGCAAAATATAACAATACCGCAAAAAAAGGATTTTCTACCCATAAAGAGCAGCCCCGCGAAGATATAATTGATGTCGATTTCAAGGAAGTAAAAAAATAATTAGTAATTTTTAATTAATAATTATTAATTAAAATCCACGCAATACTATTTATGCAGGTTAACCGCTACATTGCCCATATTGATATGGATGCTTTTTTTGCTGCTATCGAGCAAAGGGATAACCCTTCATATAAAGGCAAGCCTGTTGTGGTGGGAGCAGCGCCTTATGCCGGCAAAGGAAGAGGGGTTGTTTCAACTTGTTCATATGAGGCGCGTAAATTCGGCATATATTCGAGCCTGCCAATATCAATTGCCTATAAGCTATGCCCGCAGGCAATTTTCCTTCCCGTAAATATGGAAAAATACTTGGCTGTCTCAAGGCAAATATATAATATACTTAATACGTTTACGCCTTACGTCGAGGCGATAAGCATAGATGAAGCTTTCCTCGACATAACGGGCAGTTTCTATCTTTTCGGCACGCCCCTTTCAACCTGCAGGCTTATAAAGGAAAAAATAAAAAAAGAAACTAAATTGACCGCATCATTAGGACTTGCGCCGACGAAAATGGCAGCTAAAATTGCCTCTGACATATGCAAGCCCGACGGATTTTTAGAGGTAACAAATGAAAAGCTCTTGGATTTTTTGTGGCCGCTTCCAATAGAAAAGATTTCGGGATTGGGAAAAAAATCAAAGGAAATATTAAACGAAAGAGGAATACGCACGATAAAGGATTTGGCAAAACAGAAAAAAGATTATCTTGTTTCTGTTCTTGGTAAATCCGGAGAATATTTTTGGTATCTGGCAAACGGTATAGATGAGGCAGGAGTCGTAGGCGTGCATGAAGCAAAATCAATAAGCAGCGAAACCACTTTCGAAAAAGATACCGCAAATGAAGATTTGATAAAACGCACGCTTCTTATGCTTTCAGAAGATGTTTCAGGCCGGCTGCGCCGGGATAGGTTAAAAGCGCGGACAGTTACTTTAAAAATAAGATTAACCGGTTTTCAGACTTACACGCGGGCGTTTACTCTTTCTAAGGCAACCAATTTTATTGATGAGATATATAAGGCAGCAAAGGTAATCTATGATAAATTCATTTCTTCAGAGATTAAAGGAATGTTGAAAATCCGCCTTGTCGGAATTAAAACTTCCAATTTAATACCGCAAGATGAAAGGGATAGTTTATTTGATGAAAAAGTAGACCGGAAAAAAGAAAATATACATAAAGCAGTTGAGGTAATTAAAGATAAATTCGGCGAAAAAATAATTTTTAGAGCTGCGAGCATGGGCGGTTAAGATTAATTGCCTGTGGCGATAAAAATTGATGTTAACTTGACATATTCATATTGTTCATTACAATTATAGCAAGGTAATGTAGGTAAAAGGTTAAAATATGTTATAACCCCTTGCGCCTATATACTCAAAAAATTTCTCACGAGCACTCTCGCGTGAGTAGTCGTTCGATATTTTTTGAGAGCGCTTCGGGGTTAAATTTCCCGACATAGTCGGAAAATTTAAGGAGGGTTATATGCCGTATGATGCAAGTCTTGATGAATGTTTGTTTACAAAGTCTTACGAAACAGATAACGAAAGGTTAACGGTAAGCGTTTATTCTTATAATAAGGGGCAAAAGAAGCTGCAAATTACAAGAGAGAATAAAGACAACGCCGGAGAATTTAAATTTGCAAAGCTAGGCAGAATGAATAAGGCGGAAGTAACTGCAGTCCTTCCTTTAATCCAGCAGGCAATAGGGGCGATGGAATAATTTTTCCCTAAAAAGCATTTATGAATAAGATTATAATAATTTTAATCATACTGTTTAGCTGCAACTATGTATTTTTGGAAAATATCTATGGAGAAAATTCTTCTATTCAAAAGCAAGCCGCCAATAGTAATGCTGCAAGCGCTGAATATTTAAAATTAAGGTTAGATTATTCTAAGTCACCGGAATATAATCCTTACAACATAGAAGTGCACGACATAATGGAAGAATGCTATAAATTAATGGATGAAGGCAAATCAAAAGAAGCAATTGAAAAAGCAAAAACGGGCATCACAAAGGATAAGTATAATATTCAGCTGCTGATAGTCCTGGCGAGTGCTTATAGGAAAATTGGAGATTTCGAGAATGCCGATAAGTATAGAAAGCTATGGGTAGGATTGGTAAATTCTATTTTAACAAGCGGAGACGGTAAATCTGCAGAAAGCGCTTTTACGGTTATAAGCGTTGATGAAGAATATGCTGTTTTAGAGGTATTGCAATTAATGCGTGTCAGCCAGAGGTATGTTGTAATAGATGGCGCCAATTTCGATATTTTGGAAGTAAAAAAAGAAAAGACAGACGACAAATTTGATTTGTATTTTAACATAAATATACCGTTTAACTGGTTAAGCAAAAGCGTGAGTTCGAAATAGAATAAAATAAAATTAACAAAATTATAATTAGCGTAAACGGAGGCATGTAAATGATAAGGTGCAAAATCTGTAAAGTTCCTTTAACCGGTTTTCTAAGCAATATAGGGAAGGCTTTTTTTAATATACGGCGCTCCGAGAACGATTCCGAAGTCTGCAATAGGTGTGCAAATAAGGAACGAAATAAAACCGCAGGGGTTATCAATGCGGACGATAAAACATACCAATGCCAGATTTGTTCAAGAGCTGTCCATCAGCAGCATGCGCTTGAACATATAAAAACAGAAGAATATCTTATCGATCTTATTAAAAAAGACCATCCGGAGTTTCAGCATAAGGGCCCTACCTGCAAGGAGTGTATAGAATATTACAGGAAATTGGTAAAAGATGCTGAAATTTAGCCAATAATCACCTGCCAATCCGGCTAAAAGCTTATGCCTGGTAATTATGTATTTTTAATATTTTTGCTTGAAAAAATAATAAAGGCTGGTATAATTCAATCTTTGTAAGGAGAAAATATGGCAGAAGTAAGAATCGATTCAAGAGAAGATTTCGAAAAAGCATTGCGCAGGTTTATGATGCAATGCAAAAAAGAGGGTATTGTAAAGAATTTCCGGGAACGGCAACATTATACAAAACCATCTCAAAAAAGGAGGGAAAAGAAGAAAAAGCGCACGTAAAGCCCTCTTGTAGTGGGATGACGCTCCGCATCCTGCGTAGAGAGTTTAGTTAATGACCGGAGCATCCCATAAGTTGGGAATAATTTAAGTTTGTAAAGGAGAAACGACAATGGAAGAGGAAAAAAAATTATACATCGGCAATCTTGAATTCGGCGTAACAGACGCGGATTTAAAGAAATTTATGGAAGAAAAAGGGCTTACCGTAAAGGAAGTCAAAATAATATCTGACAAATTTTCCGGCAGATCCAAAGGTTTCGGATTTGCGGAGTTTGATACACCTGAACAGGCACAACAGGCTATAGATGTTTTGAATGGCCAGGAATTAAATGGCAGAGCGCTTAGAGTAAGCAAAGCTCAGAAAATGCGCCCACGCAAGGAAGGTTTCGGTGGCGGTGGCGGCGGCCGCGGAGGCTATGGCGGCGGATTTAGAAAGTAAATAATCTAAGAGGGTAGAAAAGAAGGCCGTTCCCTTTTCTACCCTCTTTTTATTTTCCCACCTTTTTCAAACCAGTTAGTAACAATCCAAACAATTTCTTTTAAAATATCAAAATTGTTAGTATAATAAATGAGGCAGCAACTTTTCGAGTCAAAGACGCGGAAAAGTTGCGTAGCCGAATTTACCCCGCACTAATTTTTGAAAATGTGTCGGGTTAAATTCAAAAGATTTGTTTCGCATGAATCCTTGGTCTTTTAATGTAATGTTGTTACAAAAATTAGTGCGGGGTTAATTCGCGCTATCATTTTTCCTTCGCCACTAGAGGCTCAGAAAAATGATGCGCTTATTAAAAAGGAGTAAAATATGGAACGTGTAATGATTTTTATCGATGCAGAATATGTTGTCCAAAAGATACGCGAATTAGGTTCGAAATTAAATCTAGGCCGTAAAGATATAGAGTGGAAGAATATAATAAAATGGGTGGTAAACCGGCGCAATCTCATCCGTTGCTATTATTATTCGGCAGAGCTTAGCAAGGATGAAAATCCAAAAACATATCATGAACAGCAGGAACTTCTTAGAAAACTTAAAGTAAACATACCTTATTTTGAAGTGCGGCTTGGGCGCCTGGTTCGCTTTCATCATGAGTGGGTCCAGAAAGGCCTGGATGTAAAAATCGCCGTTGACATGTTTTCTAAGGCAGTTACCAATCAGTATGATACGGCTGCGCTTGTTTCCGGAGATTCTGATTTTGTTGAAGTGATTAAAGAGATAAAAGACATGCACGGTAAGCATGTAGAGCTTTATACTTTTGATACGGCAATAAACGATTCTCTGAAGTTCGCAGCAGATATGCATATAGTGGTAGATGCGCAAACTGCCAAAAGGTATCGTTTCTGGCCAGAATCAAAATAGAAAAAACAAATAAAATTAAGGTTAAAAGTGTTACGATAAATCAAATGTTTCAAAAGCAGCCTTCCTAACCTAAAATTAACAAGCTTATATAAAAAAATTAAATAAATGAAAACCTTAATTATAGGTATAGCTGCCGGCATTCTGACTACCATAGCATTTCTTCCGCAGCTAATACGCACCATCAAAACAAAACATACGAAAGATTTATCTTTAGTTACATTTTCTTTATTCGGAATAGGAGTATTTTTATGGCTTATTTATGGCATCTTGCTTTGTGAGCTGCCTATAATTTTGGCTAATGCAGTTACGCTGATTTTCGTTGCATTGATTGCTGCAATGAAAATAAAGCACGGTTAATTTTAGATATGTATTTATACGGAAAAAATTCTGTCATTGAGCGCCTTAAGAAAAATCCTAAAAGCATACATACGGTATATCTTGAGGATAAATTTAACGATAACGATATAGAAAAACTTATCAGTTCGAATAATGTCGCCATAAAAAAACTGCCCCCAGATAAATTATTCAAAATAAAATACAGCTCAAATCTTCAGGGCATAATAGCAGAAACCGATAATTTCCAATATAGTGATTTTGAAGAACTCCTGGATGAAGGGATAAATAAAAATGATGTCCTCATTTTTCTAGATAGAGTGTATGACCCTCAAAATCTTGGCGCTATAATGCGAAATATCGCCTGTTTCGGCGGTTTTTCTTTAATCATACCGAAGCACAAGGCCTGCGAGGTCAATGAAACGGTTTTACATATTGCCTGCGGCGCGGAAAATCATGTTAAAGTGGCAATGGTATCGAATATATCAAATGCCATTATAACAGCCAAGAAAAATGGTTTATGGATTATGGGGGCAGTTCTTTCTCCTGACGCAAAGGATTTAAATACTGTTTCTATCCCATTTCCTTTGGGCGTTGTATTTGGTTCGGAAGGAGAGGGTGTTCGCTACGGAGTAGAAAAACGCATAGACATAAAAGCGAAAATACCCATGAAAGGAGCAAACCTTAGCTACAACGTAAGTATGGCGGCCGCAATTTTTTGTTACGAAATAAATAAACAGAAAAAATGAAAAACACAAAAGATATAAAAAAAATTATACAATTTATCTCTGAGGCAGGCATGCTTAAAAGCATTAAGCGTTCTGGCTGGCAGGTGCTTGGAATTAAGGGGGCCGAAAGCGTTGCCGAGCATAGTTTTCGTTGTGCTGTTATAGGTTATATTTTGGCAGGCATGGAAGAAGCTTCTTGTTACAAAGTAGGCCTGCTTACCCTTTTAAACGACATACACGAAGCGCGCATAACCGATTTACATAAAATGGCACAACGGTATATAAATATAGACAGCGCAGAGGACCGTTGTTTTATTGAGCAGGTTAAAAATCTGCCGGATAAATTACGTAAGGAGTTGACGAAATTGCACGAAGAATACAGAAAACAAAAGACAAAAGAAAGCATTATCGCAAGAGATGCCGATATACTTGAGTGCCTTATCCAGGCTAAAGAATATTACGAACAGGGTTTTAAAAAAGCCATAGAGTTTACCAAGCGTGCTCCGCGTTTTCTTAAAACAAAAAGCGCAAAGAAACTGTGGCGGTTTGTAAATACAAACAATATAACTAATTGGTGGGCTGCGTATAGCGATTTCAAGCGTTAACATTAAAAAACGCAATTGCATTTTTTTAAGGGGTTTATATTTACCCGAAGCACTTCGGGTAAATTTTTCGACTTACGTCGGAAAATTTAAGGAGGTACACAATGATACGTAAGGGATTTTTTTATCTAATACTTGCTTTGTGCTTCTTTGCAAACAGCAATGCCTTTGCCTATCAATTCAGGGATTATAGCTGGGGAACGCCGCGCAAGACCGTTGAAGAAAATTTGTTAAATGAAAAAAGAGAATTGTCGCAAGAACAGTATGCAATGCATTACAACGAAAATATTTTTGGTTCAGACTGCGAAGTTGTATTTTTATTTACGCTTTCCGGCCAGCTGCTCTGCGCAGTTAATCTTATTTGGGATAATACTGATATAGGCCCTAAACTGAAAGAGGATTTAACGAAAAAGTATGGCGAACCGGTTAAGTTTAATGCTTATACCGAAGAATATACCTGGCCCGGTTCTTCCGATTACGATAAGTTAACCCTGGATTATAATTATGGGGATACCCGCCTTGAATATTACGGTGGAGATTATTTTAAGGAATACCAGAAAAACCTGACTAATCTTTTTTCTGCAAAAAATGGATATGGGCCCAAGAATCCTCCCCGCGAGCCTCATATTATAATGGAGCTTGATGGCGGCAGGCCTTATGGTGGTTATCGCAGAAGATGATAAAGGAGAGTTAATGGTTAAAAAAATCACAACTAAAAATTTTGTTTCCTTCGGCAGGCTGATACACCATCCTTCAAGGCATTTTAAAAGCAAGAAGCGCAATCTTTTTTGCATAGTATGCAAAGAACCAAAAAATGTCGGTTGGAGGATAGCGTATTTAATAGTCAGGGATAAAATTATAAACAGGCTTGAACAGCATCCGCACACTTTTGAAAGTTTTGAGCCGGTAGCCGGAAGAACCATACTTTACGTAGCAAGAGAGAAGGAGCCAGCGCAGATACATTGTTTCAACCTGGACAGGCCTGTGATTTTAAATAAAGGAATATGGCATGGGGTAGTTACCATAGGCGGGGAAAGTGAAATAAAAATCACGGAAAATGCAAAAGTTAATTGTATCTACTGGAAACTTGGATTTGACCTCAATTCAGGCCATAAAGTAGAATGACCTGCCAATTTATATATTAAATTTAATCCACCGGCAATTTGATTTTATCCAGCAGGTGGTTGATTTTTTCTACCAAAGCGTGAAACTTGTCGGATTTTCTTATTTTGATGTGCCCTTTTCTTCTGTCTTTTATATGCGCATCTAATTCGTATACAATCCTGTCAAATGGGCCGACTATCCGATGGGTTATCTTATAGGCAAATATAAGTATTATTAAAAGCGCAAGAGGAGCAGTAAGCAACAATATAGTGGTTACGCGTTCGGCAGCAGGTATAATATTATAAGCAATCGCTTCAGGAAAACCCACTTCTGCAGAAGTAATGCCAAAGATTAAATAATAAAGGCAAATTGTTACAATTGTAGCAGGCACGAGTGCCGCCATAAGTACAAGCATGAAAGTCTGGCGGTGCATAGGATTTGCGAAAAACTTTTTTCTCCGGTCATTGAATTTAATCATTTTTATACCCCACTTTTATATCGGTATATAAAGCTTCCGCGGTTGATAATGTGTTATCCGTATCAGTCATCACGGCTATTGCGCCTATCCCTCCCGGGCTTGTGCCAAAAGCGCGCTTGTAATCTTCATATATGTTTCTTTCTTCATTGACCCACTCGTCGTTGTCTTTTTTCCCGGATTCGATTACAATCAATTTTATGTTTGAAAAATATGGGCTTGTCATAATGGTTCCTTTGGGCAGATCATCGCTCCAGACATATTCAATTGATTTTATATTTGAAAAAATCCAGCTTGGAAATATTACATATATTCTCGCGGCATAATCGTCTCTTTCAAGCCAACCGCCCTTTGCAGTTTTTTCTGCAGCAGGCAGATTTTCCGGTTTAGTTTTGTTGAGCTGCGGCTTTAATCCGATAGCCACAAGAAGTTTTTCCCAGAAACCGGCGCTTTTCTTCGGTAAAAGCGCACTCGCATAATAATTTTTTTCAGGAAATTTTAGAACCTTCCATTTCCAGCTGATCAGCGGGTATTTTTTTGGGTCAAACCGTATATTATAAATCAGGCCAGAACACGCATTCTTGCTTTTAGCAACAAGCTGCCCGCCATCTTCTTTTGGCTCAACCGTGTATAATACCCGGTTTTTGAATATTTTTTCCTGCCATTCGCTAAGCGCGTCTTTCTTGTCAAATTTGAATAACTTTGGCAAATTGGATGCGTAGGCAATAACAATAATAACCGCAAGCGACAATATGATTATTGAAAATAAATTTTTTGTTTTCATTATGTTGATTTGATTGTAACTCTATGGAAAAGGCGAGTCAAACTATTTGTTAATGAACAGATATTTCTTCCAGACAAATTCGGAGGGAAAAAATATAGGCCGATAGGCCGTCTGTGAATTAACCCCCACACCAACTTTCGAAAAGAATGTTTTATTCTTTTACAAAAGATATGCGTGGAGAATAAGTTATCGAACCACATCCGGTTATCGATACAAAAGTTGGTGTGGGGGTTAATTCGGCTACGCAATCCAGCACTTATTCGCTAGCTCGAAAATGGGTATTCAAATAAGTGCTGGATTGCTGCCTCATTAACTTTCTGGTATAATTAAAAAACAATTATTTTATGAAGAAACATACAGGATTCGCCTTAATTATATTTATCGGCATTGCCACAACTTCAGCTTTTTGCTTGCCACAGGCCGGTAGCAGCGGAGCCGGCTCGCCCGCCTCCGGCGGTCAGGCAACCATAGCGCAGCCGGATAAGCTTACTCCGCAGCACAATTCTTTGCCGGTTAAAGAAGGTGCCATTCTTGGAGAAAAAGAAAACCTTAGAGAGAGTTTAAATAAGCAGGAAGTGGAGTCATACCTGACATTTCTTCCTTCTACGCGGACAAAAGACGAAAACTCACACATTCAAATTATAGAATCGGAATTTGATTATTCCTACGAATATAAACTTTTCGAAAAAATACCCGTTACATTTTCTCTGACTAGTGAGTATATCGACATAAAGGAAAACTCCAGCCTTGATTTACCCTCGCATTTAATAGGCTTAAGCACCGGAGTGGATGTAGTTTTACCTTTTTTTAATTTAGATAAAACCTACATAAACCTGGGAGTAAGCCCTTCAATCTACAGGGATGACTGGCGTTTCGAAACGTCTTCTTTCAGAATGCCGGTTAATACTTTTCTTATTTATAAACCCGATGAAAAATGGGTTTTTGTCGGCGGGTTAGCATTCCTTCCTGACTACAAAGACAAATTCTTTCCGGTTGCGGGATTTGTGTATAAGCCAGACGAGAAATGGGTTTTTAATATCACAACAGATGACCCTAGTATAGCTTATTCACCCAACGATAAGCTTACTATTTTTACACAAATGGAACTTCCCTTGGGCGCTGAATTTGAAGTAAAACAGGGCAATAATAAGAATGTGGTTTTAATCTATAATGATATGCGTGTGGGATTGGGTGTAGGATACAAGATCAACAAATTTGTATCTGTAACGCTTGCCGGCGGAGGTGTATTTGACCGTTATATCAGGTATAGAGACGTTGATGGCAAATTGAGTATTAAAAACGGCGGTTATGCTGAGTTTTCTGTAGACATACAGATATAAACATATGGCAGGCGCCTTTCATTTGTGCTGAAGGGCAGGTAGATAAATTATGAATAAAGTGCACGTTAAGTTTATGGAAGAAGCAATAAGGCAGGCTGTTCTGGGCTTGAGTGCCGGTGGAATTCCGATTGGTTCAGTACTGGTTAAGAACGGTAAAATTATCGGCCGCGGATATAATAAACGCGTGCAGCGAGGTTCAGCAATTTTACATGCTGAGATGGATTGCCTTGATGATGCTGGCAGGCTTAGCCTGGCCGATTATAAAAAATGTATTATTTATTCTACGCTGTCTCCTTGCGATATGTGCACGGGTGCAATTTTGCTTTATAAAATTCCAGTCGTGGTTATAGGCGAAAATAAAACCTTTAAAGGCCCGGAAAGTTATTCAAAAAAACGCGGTGTAAAAATTATAAATTTGAATATGAAGAAATGCAAGGATATGATGGCAAATTTCATCAAAAAAAACCCTTTGCTTTGGAATGAAGATATAGCAGTTTAGTTTTAAATAACAAAGCCAAAAATGTCATATAAAAAAATAATCGAAAGCGGTCTACGGGCTGCCCAGGATAATATGTGCGGCCAAGACAAGATTTGGTCACGTTACAGCCATGATAAGGTTGACGTAGGAGAGGTGCTTGCTAAAGTGATACGGACATTGAGTTCTGTTTTTCCCTTGAATCTAAAACTGCGAGCTTTATCCATAGGTTCAAGTGATGAGCCGCAATTTAGAATTTTAGAAACTGCTTTTCGCGGAGGGCTTTATCTTCTTGATATAAACAGCTGCGCTCTTAACGTTGTAAAAGAGCGTATAAAGCGCCAGCGTACCGACCATGTAATTACCATAGAGGGTGATTATAATAAAATTTTTCTAAATGCAAAAAGCAGAGAAGATTTTTTTAAGGAAAAATTAAACAGCAGCGAGGTTCATCTGATTACCTTGCACCATTCGCTTTATTATTGTTTGGCACGCGATTGGCTTAATATCTTCGATAATTTATACTCTAAATTTTTAGCGCACAAAGCAGCGATGCACGCTGTGCTTATGAGTTCAAAAAGTACGAGCCAATCCAGCACAACCTGGCTCTATAATCATTTTGCCGGTAAATTCTTTGGCGTGCATGATGATCAGGATTTGCGCGCCTTTAAGAAAAAATTACAAAAACAGCCGGCATTTAAAAAGGCACAGATAGAGTTGCGCACTAATCGTATCTATTTTGACGTAGATGATTTTAAAAAATTTATGGCTGTTGTATGGATGATTCTTCTTTACCCGAATGTTCATAAATACAGCCTAAAACAACGCGAAGAAATCACCGAATTTATTTATAAAAAATTCTATAAAACCAGACACCCCTTGATACAGGAACAGGACCATTTGGTTGTGTATAAAGGGATTAAGTCAAAAGGGCTAATTTAAAATTAACAATGCAGTATTCTGATAGTAAAGAAAGATTTGAGATAATTTTCGTTAAAGATGAGAAGCTTTTAGATGAAGTCAAATATTTGAGAAGCAGGGTTTTTTTTGACAAAAATGAAAAAGAGGAAGATGAATTTGACAGTTACAGTTATCATCTTGCTGTAATGGACAAAGAAAAGAATGAGATTATCGGGGGTTACCGCCTGCTTTTAGGTTCTGATGCAAAGAAGCATAATGGTTTTTACTCAGAGACAGAATTTGATCTTACAAATATAAAGAAAAACTGCCATGGCCAGGCGCTTGAGATGAGCAGGGCTTGCGTGCTTGACTCTTACAGAAAATTTCCAATATTAAAGTTTATGTGGAAACAGATAATTTCTTTTATGCTGGAAAACAAAGTAAAATATATTTTTGGCTGCCCCAGTATTGAAAACATAGATGCCGATTATGTTGGTAAAATCGTTTCATACTTTAGGGCAGGCTGTTTCTCCGGCGATGATTTTAGAGTGTACCCGCTTAAGGAAAAAATTTGTAAATATACTCCTTATACGGGCGATTTGGATCTCAGGGAAATCTTGGGTAGTTTGCCTTCCCTTATCAAGGGTTATTTGAAAATGGGTGCGCTTATTTGTTCGGAACCCGCTTTTGACAGTTATTTTAAGACAGTAGATTTCTTTATGATGCTTGACGTAGAGAAAATGAATGTTTCATACAGAAAAAAGTTCAATGATCAAAACGTTTAAGATTTTATTTTTATTTCTGCAAATTATCTTTTTTATTTTCGTGTTTGCCTTCCTGAATTGTTTATTCTTTTTTTCACCCAAACATAAACGGCGTTATATTTCTCTGGTTATACACATATTCAGCATAATTAGCGTCTTTATTATGGGTATAAAAATAAAAATATCAGGATTTGATAAAATAAGAAATAAAAAAGGATTATTTCTCGTTACCGGGCACCTTAGTTATTTGGATGGGATAATTGCAAGTAGGATTTTTCCTGTCATATTTGTTGCGCGCGGCGATCTTAAGACGTGGCCATTTTTCGGGATTTTTACTCTGCTTTCCCAGACCATTTTTGTTAGTAGAAATACGATTTCCGGGTTACGGGAAGAAATAGGCCGTATAAGTTTTATGCTCAAAAACGGGATAAACATTATGTTTTTTCCCCAGGGCACAACCACAGATTCTCCGCAGGATATCTTATTTAAATCTTCTTTTTTCCAGGCGCCTCTTGTGAGTAATTCAACGATAGCTCCGTTTGTGATAAGATATAAAAAGATAAACAACCAGATTGTAGATGAAACAAATAAGGATTTTATTTTTTGGTACGGTGATATGGATTTTATTCCTCACCTGGTTTATTTTTTAGGGTTAAAGAATATAGAGGTTGAGCTGGAAATTCTAGAACCAATTGAAGCTACTATGGGCCGCGACAGGAAGTCATTAAGCATGCTTTCGCAGGAAGCAATTAAAACCAGATTAGGAGAGAAACAAGGAGCAAGCAAGCTATGAAAATGAAAGTAGAACGCATTATCACTCTTGCTGATGGAATTTTCGCTATAGCGATGACTCTTTTGGCTGTCACTATCGACCTTCCGAAGAAAAGCAAAGAACTTTCAATGGAAGGATTGCATAGATTTTTATTTGGGCAGTCCCAGGAAATTTTTAACTACGCTTTAAGTTTTATGCTTTTAGCTTTATTTTGGATAATACACCATCATCAGTTTCACTACATAACACATACGAACAAAAAACATCTCTGGATAAACATATTAATATTTATGTCAATTACGCTGGTTCCTTTTTCAACTTCCCTGGCAGGAGATTTCCCCGCAGACTGGATGGCTCAAACTTATTTTAATTTAAATATGCTGATAATGGGGATATTATTTTATTTAAACTGGGCATATGCAACAAAAAATAAACATCTGGTTGAAGCATCTTTAGCTGAAAGCGAGATAGCACTTGAGAAGAAAAAACTTTTGGTAACTCCTTTTGTTGCGCTTCTTGCCGGCATAGTTTCTTTTACCCGGCCCCATATTTCTATTTATGTCTATCTATTAATTCCGTTAATATTATCGTTACGGAGATTTAACTCCAAAGAAGACTAAATATAGAGATAAATATTTTGTTATCCGTTACCCACTAAGGGAGGTAAAAATGTCCGAATTAAGGTATAATCTTATTTCCGGAGAATGGATAATAGTTGCTACAGAACGCGCTAAAAGGCCGAAAGATTTTGTCAAAGCTAAAAAAGAACAAGTGCCTTTGCCTGAATATAAAGAAAATTGCCCCTTTTGTCCCGGCAATGAGAATCAAACACCCGTTGAGACGTTTCGTTTAGGCAGTTCCGGGGTATGGAAGGTGCGTTCGGTTTATAATAAATTCGGAGCAGTTTCCAATGAGGAAAAAAAGGAAAGGCGGATTAACGGTTTATATAATTCCATGGGCGGATTCGGTGTGCATGAAGTAATAATTGAACATCCGCGCCACAATAACTGTATTGCCTTAATGAGCAATGAGGAAGTGGAGAATATTTTAAAGGTTTATAGAGAGCGGTACTTAGCTGTTTCTGAAATAGAAGGTATAGAAAGCATAGTGATATTCAAAAATCATGGCCCTGCCGCAGGTACTTCTCTTGAACATCCGCATTCGCAGCTGATTGCAACTCCGGTAGTTCCGCCGCAAGTGCGCGGCCGGCTTGAACAGGCGGTAAGTTTCTTCGATCTTAACGGCCGATGTGTGTTTTGCACGATGCTTGAAAGCGAACTTAAAGAAAAAGCGAGAATAGTTTTAGAAACAGATAATTTTGTCGCTTTTATGCCTTACGCTTCGTTTGCCCCTTTTACAATCTGGATTTTTCCACGCCGGCACAGCGCTTCTTTCGGTGGAATAAACGATAGAGAAATCAGCGATTTAGCTGAAAATTTAAAAACTATTTTAGGCAAACTGTATTATGGTTTGGATAACCCGGATTTTAATTACTCTATCCGTTCTACTCCGGTAGGGGAAAGGGGAACAAGTTATTTTCATTGGTATCTGAGTATCATTCCCAGATTAAGCCAGCCTGCAGGGTTTGAGCTTGGCTCAGGCATGTTTATTAATACCGCGCTTCCCGAACAAACGGCAGAATTCCTGCGCCAGGTGCAACTTACCTAAAAATTACCTCAAAATATCTTGACGGGCGTAGGGACTGTGGTATACTTACTACAAATACTATAAATGAAGTAAATAGCATACTTAATGTAAATACATTAAGTATAAGTGCTATATTTATAGGAATATATAAAATTGTGCCATTGTTTGCGATAGGTTTATGTTTCACGCGGCGCACGTTACCGGAAACCGTATCCGGATAGAATATCTAACGGTTTTACGCTGAAAAGCTAAAAAAGATTATGCATTCACGTCATTCAACGAGAACCTTGCCTAAGGAAGAAAAACTGATTACCTCCAGGGAGATAGCTGATAAATTTAATATCAGCTACCCTACGGTAACGCATTACACAAATATGGGTTTTTTCAAGGTGGTTGCCAAAAGGGGCAATAAGCGGCTTTATGGTGAGGATGAGGTAAGGGGTTGCCTTGCAAAAATAAGAGAGAAAGTAAACGAAGGTTACCCTTTAAGGCTGATTCGAGACAGTTTGTTCAAGGTTTAAATGATTTATAAAATTTTATCTCTTTTTGTGGCGGTTACGGTCTTGCTTTCGACTATTACGCCTTTTGCTATCTGCCAGGATAACGGCGCAGTCGTGGCTATTTCTTCTCTTAACACAGCGATAGATACGGCATTTGAAAATAATAAAGACATAAAAATCCAGGAGAAGGAATTGAATATCGCCCGCGCAAATATATTGGGAGCCAAAAGCGAATTCCTTCCGCAGTTAAATTCGCAGGCTTCATATACTCATAATGGGGCAGTTCTCAATGTGGGTTCTTCTATTATAACGAGCACGAAAAAAGATTTAGGCGTAGTTACCGGCTACAATAATGATAATAAGATTGGCGTTTCTGTGGATCAGATTGTTTATAACGGCGGTGCGAACACTGCAAATTTAAAACAAAACCAGCTTAATTTAAAAGTAGCAGAGCAAACTCTGCGCGCGACAAAGCTTGATGTGGAGTTTGAAACAAAAAGGCTTTATTATGGCCTGCTTCTTGCCTATGAGACTTTACGTATAACCCAGGAATTGGTAGACCAGGCCCAGCTTCATTACGAAAATGTAAAAGATAAATTTGGGCATGGAACGGCTTCGCGGTTTGATTTGCTTCAATCAAAAGTTCATGTTGCAAAATTATTGCCCGAGCTTGTAAAAGCGAGAAATGCCGTCAAATTAATGAAAGAAGATTTAAAAAAGATACTTGGCGTGGACATGAAAGACACAATTGATGTAAGAGACATGCTTAGCTATAAGCTCGTATCTTTAAATGAGAAAGAATTTTTGAAAGAAGCGTATCTAAATAAACCGGAAATGATTCTGCGGTCTTTAGGGATAGATATAAGCGAATGGGGCATCAAACTGGCCCGTTCGAATGGCCTTGCGCAAATAAATGCCAGTTTAGGCTATAACTATCGCTCCAATGATGTAGCTGATATGTTTAATAACAGGCATAGCAACTGGAATGCGGGAGTAGCCGTGCGCATGCCGATATTTGATGGTTTTTCTACTAAAGCAAAAGTTGACGAGGCAAAAGCAAAATATGCCCAGGCAATTTTATCAAAAGAAAATTTAAGCGATCAGGTAAATGTTGATATTAAAAAAGCCTGTCTTGATTTAAAAGAAGCCTTTTCAATAATAAAATCCCAGCGCGCTAACATTGTAGAGGCAAAGGATGCTCTTAGGATTGCCGAGGTAGGTTACGACAATGGCGTAGATATAAATCTTGATGTTTTAGATGCGCAGGTATCTTTAGGCCAGGTTCAGCAGAATCTTGCTTCAGCAATTTATGATTACCTGATGGCCGAAGCTTTTCTTAAAAAAACCATGGGTCAAGGTTATGTTAAGGAGGTAGCTAATGAAAAAAAGAGTTAAACTTATTGTTGTTATAACCATACTTTTGGTTGCAGCCCTGGCGTCGGGCGTAATTAAATTTACTGAAGCGAAAAGGCACGAAAAACAAATCAAGGTTTCAGGCAATATCGAAGGAGATGATGTGCGCATATCTTTCAGGGTTGACGGCCAGATCATTGAACTGCTTAGCGACGAAGGAAAGGTTATCAAAAAAGGCGATATAGTTGCGCGTTTAAATACGGATGAATTAAGCAAGGTAAAAGCAAATGCCCAGGCGGCATTAAAAGCCGCACAGTATAATTATGAATTGTCAAAAATAGACTACGAAAGAGCAGAAAATATGTTTAAGGCCGGGGCAATTTCTGCGCAGAAACGCGATAGCGCAAAGACTCAGTTTGATGCCGATAGTGCAAATGTAGAGCAGCTTAAAGCGCAGCTTGAGCTTGCTGATACGCGCCTTGGCTTTGCTGATTTAGCCGCACCGCTGGATGGCTTTGTCCTTGTAAAAAGTTCACTTGCCGGAGAAGTGGTTCAGCCGGGCACCCCGGTATTTACCGCGATAGATTTAAACAATATCTGGGTTACAGCCTATATCAACGAAACAGATATCGGCAGGGTTAAATTAAATCAGAAAGCTTATGTAACTACCGACAGCTATCCCAATAAAAAATATTCCGGCTGGGTTTCTTTCATTAATAACGAAGCCGAGTTTACTCCAAAGTTCATTCAGACTACCGAAGAGAGGGTCAAATATGTTTATCGCATCAAAGTAAGAGTGGATAATTCAAGCCTGGAGCTTAAACCCGGTATGCCGGCAGACGCCTATATAATGCTCGACTAAAATGACAGTAATTAAAAGCGTAAACCTCAGCCGTAAATTCGGACAGCTTACCGCACTGGATAATTTAAACCTGGAAATACCTGAAGGGGAAATTTTTGGCCTGGTCGGCCCTGATGGCGCAGGAAAAACCACAACAATGCGCCTCCTAACTGGAATCCTTGACCCAAGCCAAGGCGAAGCCTGGGTTTATAACAAGCATACCGTAAAAGAAGCTGAAGCTCTTAAGGAAAATATTGCTTATATGTCCCAGCGTTTCGGCCTTTATGAAGAATTAAGCGTTATCGAAAATATAAACTTTTATGCAGAAGTTTACGGCGTTGCCAAGGAAAAACGCAGCGAAACAATTGACCGCCTTCTTTCATTTTCAGGGCTTCTTCCTTTTAAACAGCGTTTCGCAGGAAAACTTTCCGGAGGCATGAAGCAGAAATTGGGGCTTGCCTGTGCACTTATTCATACCCCAAGGGTGCTTTTTTTGGATGAACCTACAAATGGAGTTGACCCGGTATCCCGGCGGGACTTTTGGAATATACTTTACGACTTGCTTAAAGAAAAAGTCACCATATTTTGTTCTACTTGTTATCTGGACGAAGCTGAACGGTGTCGCAGAGTGGGCCTCTTGCATAAAGGCAAGTTGCTACGCTGCGATTCTCCTGAGGCGGTTAAAAAAGAGTGTAATGCCAAAACTCTCGAGGAAGCGTTTATTAAAATAATTAAAGAATATGAGGAACGGGTGGCGGGTGATAAATAGCAGATGGCAGATTTCAGATAGGATATATCTGTAATTGCTATTTGCTCGCTCTTTACAAGCGTAAGCAAGTCAAAGGGCAATCTGCCACCCAACAAAATTATGGATATAGCCGTAAGCGTTTCTAACCTCGAAAAAAGATTCGGGGATTTCATTGCGGTAAATAAAATTAACTTTGAAGTTAAGCAGGGAGAGATTTTTGGTTTTTTAGGCCCTAATGGCGCGGGAAAATCTACAACCATAAGAATGCTTTGTGGAATAATACCTCCCACTTCAGGCACGGGGCACGTTGGAGGGTTTGATATTACAAAAGAACAGCATAAAATCAAAGAACATATCGGATACATGTCGCAGAAATTTTCTCTTTATAACGATTTAACCGTGGAAGAAAACATTAATTTCTATAGCGGCATATATAAAATCCCCAAAAGCGAAAAACCGGAAAGGCTTGAAAAAGTCATCCACGCAGCCGGCCTTGAAGGAATGGGCTCGCGCCTTACTTCAACTCTTGCCGGAGGATGGAAGCAGCGCTTAGCTCTCGGTTGCGCGCTTTTGCATAAGCCGAAAATAATATTTCTGGATGAGCCTACGTCAGGAGTTGACCCTATAACCAGGGCAAGTTTCTGGGGCACGATTAAAAGGCTTGCTGAAATGGGCATGACTGTTTTTATAACTACGCATTATATGGATGAGGCGGAAAATACAAACCGCATGGTTTTGATTTATCACGGGACAATTATTGCCATGGGAACACCTTCCGAAATGAAGACTAAATACATGGCAAATGAAGTGTTTGATATAACAGTGCCTGATTCCCAGAACTGGCTGGAGAGGATTTCGAAAATTCCCAGCGTAAAAGAAGCAGCGCTTTTCGGGGCCAATATCCATGCGGTTGTATATGATAGTAACAAAGCTAAACCGGCAATAGAGCAATTTTTTAAGGCGGAAGGCATAAAAATGTACCGGATAGATAAAATCCTTCCTTCCCTGGAAGACGTATTTGTTTCACTGATAGAAAACTATGATAAAACAGAGCCTAAAAAGAATTAATGCAATAGCCTGGAAAGAATTTGTGCAGATTAAGCGCGACCCAAGGAGCTTGGCGCTTGCCTTAGGTATCCCAGTGTTTTTGCTTTTAATTTTCGGTTACGGTTTAAGCCTTGACATCGACCATGTGCCTACGATTGTCTGGAATCAGGATGCATCATCCCAGGTCAGCCGCGATTTCCTGCTTAATTTTAAAAACTCCAAATACTTTAAAATAGCCGGCTATACTGACAATTACCGGGACATAGAGAGAATGATAAATAATGGGGGAGCAATGTTGGCCTTGATTATTCCGAAAGATTTTTCTCATTATGTTGAATCCGGAAAAATCGCCCCCTTGCAATTAATTACTGATGGAAGCGACGCCAATACTGCTACTATAGCCATAGGCTATGTGCGTTCTGTGGTCGCAGGGTACAACGTCCAGCTTTTAACCAAAACTTTCAATCAAAAAGGATTAAACTTTTCGCAGTCCTTGGATGTCCGGCCCAGGATTTGGTTTAATGAAGGCCTTGTCAGCACCTGGTTTATAACCCCGGGTGTTATTGCGATGATAATAATGATTATTTCCGCCCTGCTTACTTCCTTAACTGTTGCCCGGGAATGGGAAAGAGGAACGATGGAGCAGCTTATTTCAACACCGGTAAAAGCGCCGGAGCTTATCATCGGAAAATTTATACCATATTTTGCAATTGCTTTTTTTGACCTTTTGATAGGTTTAATCATGGCAAGGGTTCTGTTCGGCGTGCCTTTTAGGGGCAGTTATCTTCTGCTTTTTTTCTTAAGCGCGCTTTTTTTAACCGGCGCGTTGTCGCAGGGTATAATAATTTCCGTTGTTGCAAAGACTCAGCTTATGGCTTGCCAGCTGGCTACTCTTACAACCTTACTTCCAACCATACTTTTATCCGGATTTATATATCCAATTTTCAATATGCCCAAAGCCTTGCAGCTTGTAACTTATCTTATCCCTGCACGTTACTATATTGTAATATTACGCGATTTATTCTTAAAAGGAAACGGCATTGAAACATTATGGGATGAGGCGCTTTTCCTTTTCCTGTTTGCCTTTGTTATGCTTACTTTGGCAATAAGAAAATTTAAGAAAAAGGTGGCATAAGCATGTTTGAACGGATACAGTCTATTCTGATAAAAGAATTTAAGCAGATTTTTCGCGACCCCAGGATGAAAACGGTTATCTTTATAACCCCGCTTATTCAGATAATTCTTTTTGGATACGCTGCAAACAAAGATATAAATTACGTTCCTACCGCCATCTACGACAAGGATAATACAACTGAAAGCCGGGAGTTGCTGCGCAGGTTTGTCTATTCAAAATATTTCGTTCCGGAACGCTATATTTCTACCGATAAAGAACAAAACTATGTTCTTAACAAGGGAGATACCGCTGTGGTTATACATATAGACCGGGGTTTTGGCCGTCATATCAATGCGGACAAAGATGCTCAGCTTCAGCTTGCTTTTGACGGCACAGATTCAAATACCGCAATGGTTGTGATGGGCTACGCCAATACGATTGTAAGTACTTATCAGCAGGATTTAATAAAAGAGCGCGCCGAGGCAAAAGGCATTACCAAACCGGTATCAAATGTAGACTTAAGGGACCGCGCCTGGTTTAACGGCAACCTGATTTCAAGGAATTATTATCTTCCGGGGGTAATCGCAACCATTGTAACTATGATGTCCCTTTTATTAAGCGCTATGGCTATAGTGAAAGAAAAAGAAATAGGCACAATGGAACAGCTAATTGTAAGCCCCCTAAAACCCATCGAGCTTATTATTGGAAAACTTCTTCCTTTTGCGCTGATTGCGCTTATACAAATCATCCTTATTACTACACTGGGCGTACTCTGGTTCCATATACCGCTAAGAGGAAACTTGCTTTTACTATTATTTTCTACCTGCATATATTTATTTACGACCTTAGGCATAGGCCTTTTTATTTCTACGGTATCTTCTACCCAGCAGGAAGCAATGATGTCTGTTTTTCTTTTTTATATGCCTGCAGTCCTTCTTTCCGGATTTGCTTATCCGATAGCCAATATGCCCAAAATTATCCAGAATTTTACGCTTATCAACCCATTGCGATATTTTATGGTCGTCATACGAAGCATTTTTTTAAAAGGGGTGGGCTTGGAAGTCCTTTGGACACAGCTTGTTCCGCTTGTATTTATCGGGCTTTGCGTTATTACATTAAGCGCAGCCAGATTCCGTAAGAGCCTGGGATGATTTCAGGGCTAGCCAAAAGCAGCAAAAAAAATTGTATTTTCATTAAGCGGAGTTATAATAGAAACCCAAATAATATTATGGTATACAACGTAATTTTTATAATACTTTTATCCGGTTTTTGTCCTTTGGTTTTTGCGCAAAACGCAGAATCCCAGGTAAAAGCTGCAGCCGGTACGTCCCGTGATATTTTAACGCAATCAATAGAGGATGCAGTTAAAAAAGCAATAAAAGATACAGAAGCTGAAAACGCAAGAGAACAGGAAATTAACGCGCGTGAGCTTTCAGTAAAGCTGGTTTCTGCAATGGATGATTGGTTTTCCGGGATAAAGGAAGGAAGGACAAAAGAGCTTAATAAATTGCAGCACCATGACTGGTCGGAGCTAAAAAAATTCCCTTCGCCGCTTCCCTATGATTACTATTTGAAAAAATTTACTTATACGATAACAAAAAGCGATATTGCGCTGACAGATTCAATAGTTAACCCATATAAGGCTTTTGTTACGATAGAGGAGAAACTTTATGTTGAAGGGTATCATTCTACTGACGCCGCTGATGTTAACCAATATCATTTTACCGTTATTACTCCTATCGACCTTCAGTTAGAATACCGCGACGGCATGTTTTCAATTGTAGAAACCAAATACGGCCAACCCGTCATGGAGCGTGGCTGGTCTAAATAAAAACCACCAGTGCAAGAACCAATAATTTTCAACCAAATAAACGTTGATTTGCCGCTAGGCAATATTTATAAACGCCTGGGCTATAAAAACGGTACAACAATACTCTCCGAAAGCCGTCAAAAGGAAACGGAAAAGATAATTAACGACACTCTGCCGCTCATTGCACTTAAGGGCTGCGCCTTGGTTGAAACAGTTAACAAGGAACGTGAAATAATGCACATAGGAAATTTTTCAATTACCAGCAGGCTTTTGTCTTCTTTACTTCGTGACAGCAATGAAATTTTTTTATGTGCGGCAACAGCAGGTGAAAAAATAATGAAAGAAATAAAAGAATGCAGCAAAACTGATTTAACGCGCGTAGTTATTCTTGATGCTGTAGCCAGCGAAATGACAGATGCCGGATTTGAATGGATAATAAATTATTATAACCGGCAATTAATAAGGACGGGCAAGCGTCTTACGGACAAACGTATTTCCTGCGGTTACGCTGATTTTGCGATTGAGAACCAGAAAAAAATTTATGATTTACTTAAACTTAACAAAATCGGCATAGAGATTACGCAGCAGTTTATGCTTGTCCCGGAAAAATCAGCAACTGCTGTTTTAGGGATTGTTAAATTATGAATGTGAAGCAAAAAATACAACATTTACTAAAGAAAAGGATAATCTTGCTTGATGGGGCTATGGGCACCGAGCTTTATAAGCGCGGGATGCCGGCGGGGGCATTGCCTGAAATCTGGTCGCTAGAAAACCCGAAAGTTTTAAAAGATATCCACAATGAATATAAAAAAGCAGGCTCGGATATTATTTATACGTGCACTTTCGGCGCCAACCGCATTAAGCTTGGAAACCAAAAAATAAAGAACGTTGCGGGGATAAACAGGGATTTATGTTTGTTGGCAAAAGAGGTGGCTCGTAAAGATTGTTTCGTCGCAGGCGATATCGGGCCCCTTGGAGTATTTATTAAACCATTCGGCGAGCTTGGCTTTGAGGAAGCAGTCGATATTTTTAAGGAACAGATAAAAGCGCAGATTGCGGCGGGAGTTGATTTATTTGTAATAGAAACGATGATTGACATACAAGAAACAAGAGCCGCCCTTATTGCAGTAAAAGAGCTTTCCGATAAATTTACTATTGTTACAATGACTTTCGAGCGCGGCGGACGCACCTTAAATGGGACAACGCCGCAGGCAGCGTTGATTACTCTCCAGAGTTTAGGCGCGCAAGCAGTTGGGGCAAACTGCTCAACCGGCCCGGAGGATATGTTTAAAATCGTAAAGAGCCTTAAGCCATACGCGACAGTGCCGCTTGCGGTTAAGCCTAATGCAGGGATGCCTAAACTTGTTTCCGGCCAGGCGCATTTTACTATGCAGCCGCAGGAATTTGGCGTATTTGCAGAGAAATTCGCGCGCTTAGGAGTGAATATGCTTGGCGGTTGCTGCGGGACAACGCCCGAGCATATACGTGAGGCTAAAATTAAACTGGAAGATAAAAAGCCCATCGCGCCGCTACGTAAATCTATAAGCGCTTTAAGTTCGGCGAGGTCTTGTGTTTTGCTTGAAAAACAAAAAGAGGTATTAATCGTAGGAGAAAGTATAAATCCGACCGGTAAACCGCACTTTCAGCAGGAACTAAAAAAAGGAAAAATGGCTTTGCTTGGAAAACTGGCTAATGAGCAAAAACAAAATGGCGCCAATCTGCTTGATGTAAACGTAGGTATACCGCAGGCCGAAGGCGAAGAAAAGCTGATGATAGGCGCAATATCATTCCTTTCCAGAATTACGGATTTGCCTTTGTCTATTGATTCTTCAAATGTTAAGGTAATAGAGAAAGCTCTCCGGTTTTATCCGGGCAGGGCGCTTATAAATTCAATTTCAGGCGAAAGCACAAGGCTTAGGCCGTTACTTGCTTTAGCGAAAAAATATGGCGCGATGTTTATAATCTTACCCATTGCGGGGCGCGCTATTCCTAAAACCCTGGCTGAACGCAAAAGTGTAATAAAAAAGATTTTTAACGAAGCAGAGAGGCTAGGATTTTCCAAAGAAGATTCAATTGTAGATTGCCTGGTGCTTACTGTTTCTTCTAATCCGCGGGCAGGGCTTGATGTGCTGGAAACAATATCCTGGTGCAGGAAAAGTTTAAGAGCCAATACTATCGTCGGCCTTTCGAATGTTTCTTTCGGCCTGCCCAAAAGAGAAATCATAAACACAACTTTTCTGAATATGGCAAAAGGCCGCGGGCTTTCGCTTGCGATAGCCAATCCTTTGCAGAAAAAGAATTTCGTAGATGCAAGGGCAAAAGAGCTTTTGTTAAACAGAAAAGGAGCAGCCGCTAAGTTTATATTGCATTACTCCAAAAAGGCCGATACCCGGATAAAATATCATCCGGACAGAAAGCTTTCTTGGCAAGAGCAAATCAAAATAGCTGTTATTGAGGGCAATCGGGATGGCATAGCTCATTTTATCCATCGTGCTCTTGCCTCCGGTAAAAACCCTTTAGCCATAATGCAGGAAATTCTGATACCGGCCATAATTGATGTCGGTAAGCTTTTTGAAAAAAAAGAATATTTCCTTCCGCAGCTTATAGCAAGCGCGGAAACTATGAAGCGCGGCACCCATGTCCTGCTTCCTCACATCAAAAAGAAAGAGCTTGAGGAGAAAAAAGCAATTGTTATGCTTGCGACAGTTGAAGGAGACATACACGATATAGGAAAAAATATAGTTTCGCTTTTGCTTGAAAATTACGGATTTAAAATAATTGATTTAGGAAAAGACGTTTCTGCGCAAAAAATAATTGAAGCGATAAAAATACATAAACCGGATATAGTAGGTTTATCCGCGCTTATGACAACCACAATGGTTAATATGAAAAAAGTAATAGAACTGGCGAATCGCGAGAAAATAAAGTGCGAATTCATGGTGGGTGGAGCAGTTGTGACCCGGTCTTTCGCCGATTCAATAAATGCCAGTTACGCAAAAGATGGAATCGGCGCTGTGCGTGTTGCAAAAGAATTATCAACAAGGTAACTGCGCTTAACTGGTTGGTATGTCTGTCTATAAAATAAAACAGGATTTAAGGAAAACCAGCAGTAAAGAAAAAGCAAAAATACTTCAGCGTTTCTTCAAGACTGCCCCCGGCGAATACGGCTACGGAGATATATTTATCGGGGTGTGCGTGCCTCATATCAGAAAGATTGCAAAAAAATACCGGCAAGTAGATTTGAGCTCTGCGGTCAAGCTGCTGGCATCCGGCATACATGAAGAGAGGCTGCTTGCGCTTGTTATTCTTGTTTTAAAATTCGAAGAGGCAGGAGCTCCCGGCAGAAAGAAGATCTATGAGCTTTATCTAAAAAATACAGAATATATAAATAACTGGGATCTGGTTGATTTGACCGCTCCCAATATCGTGGGTAAATTTTTGGCTAATACAGATAAAAAAATTTTATACAGCCTTGCAAGGTCAAATTCTTTATGGGAGAGGAGGATTTCGATAATTGCGACTTTAAATTTTATAAGAAACAATTCTTTTACCGACACCCTTAAAATAACCAGACTTTTATTGTCCGACAAGGAAGATTTAATCCATAAAGCCTGCGGTTGGATGCTGCGCGAGGTTGGCAAAAGAAACAAGGCACTGGTTGTAGATTTTCTGTCCAGGCACTGCAAGAATATGCCGCGGGTTATGCTTAGGTATGCTATAGAGCGGTTTCCTGAAAGAGAAAGGGCAAGGTATCTTTTTAAATGATAGGCGTTCGATTCTCGATAACGGTTGGGGTAGCGAAGCCCGCGGTTGCGTTTTAAGTACGACGTAAAACGATAGACGAAACGAGCCGCGCAACCCATAGACGATAAACGTAACCTTGCCCTTGAGATTCCTATCATTTATGATATACTCATAAAATATGATGCTGGAAGATAAAATTTATAAAGATTATGTGGATGCTTTAAAAGGCAAAAACCGGCCTAAAGCTGAGTTTTTAAGCTTTATACGTGCAGAATTAAAAAATAGCGCAATTGAACTTAAGAAAGACAAACTGGATGATAATGAGGTTTTAAATGCGCTTAAAAAGCAGAAGAAGCGCCTGGAAGAGTCCTACGAAATGATGCAAAAATCGCAAAGAGCGGATGTTTTAGATAGCCTTAAGGTGGAATTAAAGATTCTAGAGGAATATCTTCCGCGCCAATTAAGCGATAGCGAATTAACCAGTTTAGTTGAGCAGGCAATTAAAGATACGGGCGCTTCATCAATCAAGGATATGGGCCGCGTCATGAAAGAAATTCTTGCCAAAGCAGGTGGCAGCGCTGATTCTAAAAAAGTTAGCGAAATTGTAAAAACAAAACTTGCTACCCGGTAGTTATCCGCAGGTTTACTCCTTTATTGTCCGGAGATAAAATTTATGAAAAGTTTACTTGTTTATTACTCGCATTACGGTAACACCGCATTTGTAACTCATAAAGCCTGGGTTGAATTAAACAAAAAGGGCGAGGCGGATATTCTTGAGGTGGAATATCTTAATGGAAAAAAGAACATGGTTAAGCGTCTTTTTTACAGATTTTTCCCTTCGTTGGTCAGGATAAAACCTGTCCCTTCAAATTTAAGCAATTATGATGTTTTGTTCCTTGGTGTGCCGGTTTTAGCGGCGCACCCTTCATCTGCGCTTTTAAAATACATAAAATCGATAACGAACATAGATAATAAAAGAATTATTTGCTGTTACGTATACGGGATTGAATTAAGCGCGAAACACTGCGCAACTAATATATCAAAAATTTTGCAAATAAAAGGTAACCCCCGCATAATTAATATATTTATCCCCTGGGTTAGCGTTCATAACGAAAATTTCTTAAATAAAGCATTAATAGAAGTAATAAACAAATCAAACTGAGCGTGTTATGAGAACTGTTAAACCGCACAGAAAATACATGCAGCTTGCTGTTTGCGAAGCAAGGAAAAACCTTTTAGTGCCGGACGGCGGGCCTTTCGGTGCCTGCATAGTAAAGGGAAATAAAGTTATTGCAGTTGCGCGTAACACAGTTTTAAAACATGATGCAAGCTGTCATGCCGAGGTAAATGCCATACGTCTTGCATCAAAAAAACTTAAAACATACGATTTGTCAGGATGCAGAATCTATTCAACTACAGAGCCGTGCCCGATGTGTTTTAGTGCCATACACTGGGCAAGAATTGGTTCGATAATCTATGGTAACAATATTTCTGACGCAAAGAAAATCGGCTTCAATGAGCTTTCTATTTCTAATGTTTCCATGAAAAAAATCGGTAAGGCCAAAATTAAAATTATCAGCGGTGTTTTGCGCGATGAATGCAACCGCTTATTTAAAGAGTGGGCCGCGCTTCCCATCAGGCAATTGTACTAAGATGAAGAGTTCCAAAAAAAATATAATCGCAAAAGTTTTAAATCCGTTAGACTCAATAGCCTACGGAAAAAATGCTGTAGTTAGCAGTACAATAATCAAAAAACAAGCCGGAACAGTTACTCTATTTTCCTTTGATAGAGGACAAGGATTAAGCGAACATACCGCGCCGTTTGATGCTTTGATTTGTATTATTGAAGGCCGCGCCAGGATTTATATTGCTAAAAAGCCCTACACGGTTTCAAAAGGCGAAATAATCATTTTACCTGCCAATAAACCGCACAGCTTAAAAGCCATCAGCAAATTCAAAATGATGCTGGTGATGATTAAGTCCAGCTAAGCACAATTTTTTCGACTATATTTAATGCTGTAATTTGAGGAATGTCTGGATAATCCACGATAGTGACCACACCGAAAAGCACAGCGTATAAAAAGAAGGCGGGAATAATAAGAACCAGAACAAAAGATTAATTGTCGACAAGTGTTTCAATTTATTAAATACTCTTCTCAATAAAAGCATTATGAAAAAAACAATAGAGCTTAAAATTTCGACAGCTATTAACAGCAATAAATAAATCCAGAGTAATAAACCCGTGCCAAAACCCCGCCCGAATTCAGGACAAGGTTCTGTGTATTGCTCAAGCAAGTCGCAGAGAAAAATTGTTATAACTAATAATATTGCCGATAAAGTAACGAAAAGAGCCTTTTTGTTTATTTTTTTCATTGGTTGCTTCTCGTAATACAAAAAACAGCGACACTGAGTGGCTTCGGCAAAGCGAGGAGGAACCGAATATGCTCGCTAGATTGGGTTGTTATAACTCTAATTTCAGAAATGTTTCAAATTTTTTCGGCAAATTATTCAATTCATCAGAGAACCACTTGAAAACATTTTGCCTTTTTTCTGAAACTTCTTCCAGTGCCTTACCTTGCAATTGATTTTGTCTATTCGACAAGAATTGCAAGTCAATAGACTTTTTATATACTTGATCAACATAGTCAGAAATTTCCTTGTTAAAAATAAATATAGAGTGTTTGGTGTTTCTTAGAAATTGATATTCTTCTCCTTTCTCAACGGTGCCTAGGGATATGGCATTAGCGATATAGGCGGCTACAATCTGATAAAGTTTAATTCTCCGATCAAATAATTCATGCTGTAGCCGTTTTTGGTTTATTTTCCATTGAGCCCATGCAATCCACGCGCCAAGAATAGCGACTATGGGGGTAAATAATGCAGACAAAAGAGCAGTTATCCAATTAAAATTTTGAGGGACAATGGCAATTAATAAACCGGTAGCAATTCCCAAAATAAATACAACCATCAAAATCAATAATTTTATAAGCCTATTCACAATTTATTTTGTTCAAACCATTAATATGCGAATTTCCTTTTTTTGAAACCCTTCTAAATATTAGCACTCTGGGGATATTTTTGCAATAAATAGCTTACTTTTTAAGGTCTTCGGTCTTTTTGGGGATTTAATTTGACATATATAGGTATATTATATATAATCTAGCAATATGAGTAAGGAAAAATTAGACAAAATCAGCGCAAATTTCGGCAATCCTTTCGCGGAAACTGCCTTTGATAAGCCTTTCACTATCAAGGAAATACTTGATTCTTTTGAGGAAAACAAGGTAGTCAGCGTTGCCGGAAGGCTGGTTACAAGAAGAGAGCACGGAAAGTCAAGCTTTGCTAATATAATGGACTATACCGGGAAAATTCAGATTTATGCCCGGTTGGATATTCTGGCAAAAGATTATGAGCTTTTTAAGGATTTAGATATCGGCGATATCATAGGCGTTAAAGGCAAGCTTTTTAAAACTCATACAGGGGAGCTTACTATACTTGTAGAGGAGCTTAAATTACTTTCCAAAGCGCTTTTGCCTTTGCCAGAGAAATGGCATGGATTGCGTGATGTTGAAGTGCGCTATCGCCAACGTTATCTTGATTTAATCGCTAACCCGGAAGTTAAGGAGATATTTTTAAAACGCTCACGGATAATTTCGCAGGTAAGGGATTTTTTCAATAAACTTGGATTCATGGAAGTTGAAACTCCTATGCTGCATACAATAGCCGGAGGAGCGGCAGGCAGGCCGTTTGTCACTCATCATAATGCCCTGGACTTCGATGTTTATTTAAGAATTGCTCCTGAGCTTTATCTTAAGCGGTTATTGGTCGGCGGCTTTGACAAGGTTTTTGAAATAAATCGAAGTTTCAGAAATGAAGGTATTTCAACCAGGCATTCCCCAGAGTTTACCATGCTGGAAGCCTATTGTTGCTATAACAACTATGATTATATGATGAAATTGTGCGAAGAATTGTTTTGTTCCCTGGCAAAAGAAATAAACGGAAGCCTGGTTCTTAATTATCAGGATGGCACGATAGATTTAACTCCGCCATGGCAAAGAATTTCTTTCGCCCAGATTTTTAAGGATGAATTTGGTATTCTGGCGGAAGACGACCAGGATGTATTTTTGCAGAAAATTACAGCAAAGCTTAATTTGGCGGGCAAAGGCTTAAGCCGCAGCCAGATTTTAAATATTACCGAGGAGCTTATCGAGAAAAAATTTCCCAAAAATAAACCGGCTTTTATAGTTGATTTTTTTACCTGGAATTCGCCTCTCGCTAAAAAGAAAAAAGATAACCCGAGCTTAGTGGAGCGTTTTGAGCTTTTTATCGCCGGCCTTGAGGTCGCCAATGCATATTCCGAATTAAATGACCCCATTGAGCAGAAAGAGCGTTTTAAAAAGCAGATGGAGACCGAAGAAGAACTTCCCAAAAAAATAGATAATGATTTTATTACCGCTCTTTCCTACGCTATGCCTCCTGCAACAGGGCTTGGTATAGGCATAGACAGGCTGGTTATGCTTCTTCTTAATCAGCCTTCGATAAGAGATGTAATTCTTTTCCCATTACTTAAACCCGTAAGCGAAGAAGAACAAAGGCCAGAGGCCGAAGGCCAGAAGCCTTAATAAAATTGACCAAGTTTATTCTTTAAGCCGCTGTCTTGCCGGCAAGTTCAGTTTTCCGTTTAAATTTTACAACAATTATGTTTGCAAGTTTTTATCTAGCCAGACGTTATTTCTTGCGCGGAGCCGCAAAGCATATTTCTTTTATAAGCATAATATCCTGCCTAGGCGTTGCTCTTGGAGTTTTTGCTCTAATCGTTGTAATTTCCGTAATGAACGGGTTTGACAACGACCTTATGGATAGGCTGCTTAAGTTTAATTATCATCTTACGATAGAAACTCCGGAAAAAGAATTACTTCCGGCAATAAAGGAAAGGATTGATAAGATAAAAGGCGTTAAGAACTCATCAATCATTCTTCAAACCCAGGTTTTTGCAAAAATAGACAGGTATATAGTGCCGCTTATGGTCAAGGGCTTTGATCTTAACGATGAGAATGAGGCGAAAAACTTTTACCAATATGTAAAAAAAGACCTTAAAAACGGCGGCTTTTTTGTCGGAGAAGGCTTATATGACAGGCTTGGCCTTCAGGACAGCCTTGAGTATTATCCTTTGGACAAAAATTTTAAGCTTAAAGAGGAAAAGCTGCGGGGATTTTTCAGAATGGGCATCTATGATATAGATAACAATTATTTGATAGCAGATTTGGACAAGGCCAGAAGCCTTTCGCCAAACTATTATATGTTTTTAGGGGTGCATATAAAAAATCCGATGGAGGCAAGACAGATAAAAAATATTATAACCCAGCAATTTCCAATGGGCCTTTCAGTGAGCACCTGGATGGATAACCAGGTTTTGCTCTCTGCGCTTAAGCTTGAAAAATTAACAATGTTTGTATTGTTGAGTTTAATTGCGCTGGTTGCCTCTTTTAACATTTTTGCTACCTTAATGGTTAAGGTGGTTGAAAAAACCAAAGATATAGGCGTGCTTAAGGCCCTGGGATTTACTTCCGGAAAGATTTTAGCGATATTTTCCCTGCAAGGTGTATTTTTGGGGTTAATCGGTGTATTCTTAGGTACCGCTTCCGGCCTTGGCCTATGCCTTCTTATGCAGAAATATCATTTTATAAAAATACCGGTTGATATTTACTCTATTGAATATCTGCCGGTTTTTATCAATTACCGCGATATATTCTTAATTGCTATTTTGGGGCTTTTATTTTCTTTTGTTTCGAGTTTGTTTCCTGCGATAAGAGCATCGAGACTCTCTCCTTGTGAGGCTTTAAGGTATGAATAATTTGCTGCAACTTACAAGTATAGGAAAAAAATTTCATAATGGCCAGGAAGAAGTATCTGCGCTTAAAAACATTTCGTTGCAGATTGAAACGGAAAACTATATTGCCATAGTAGGCCCTTCGGGTGCCGGTAAGTCTACATTACTGCATATAATAGGCGGGTTGGATGAGCCATCAGTCGGGTCTGTTACGTATAAAGGCAGGGATATCTATGCGATGGGAGAAAAAGAGCGCGCTTTGTGGCGAAATCAAAAAATCGGTTTTGTTTTCCAATTCTACCATCTGATAGAGGAATTAAATGTTCTGGAAAATATTGCAATAGCAGCCTGTGGGCGTTTGACAAAATCTGCTTTCAAAACAGCTTTAAACTTGTTAAAATATTTAAATATGGAAGAAAGAAGAAACTTTTTTCCATCGCAGCTTTCCGGGGGAGAGCGCCAGAAGGTAGCGCTAGCGAGAGCTCTTATAAATGACCCGGAAGTTATTTTATGCGATGAACCAACAGGCAATTTGGATAAGGATTCTCAGGATAAAGTAGTTGAGCTGCTTGAAAAGCTGAACACAGAAAAACAAAAGACAATTATTTTAGTAACACACAATCTTGAGCTTGCAAAAAGAGCGAAAAAGACGATAACGCTTAAAAGCGGAGAGATAGCAAGTAATTAGTTTTGTAAATAATTGAAGCAGATTGACAAAGTTATTTTTTTATATTTCTCCTCGCGCCTGTATATCGTGTAAATTTTCTCAGGCCTTGTGCCAGAAAAATTTACACGAAGCGCTTCGGAGTTAATTCACCCCGACATCGCGTCGGGGCTCATTAAGGAGGAGCTATGAAAATCTATTTAAACGGCAAACTCGTTGAAAAAGAGGACGCGAAGGTTTCTGTTTTTGACCATGGTTTTTTGTATGGAGACGGGGTCTTTGAAGGAATCCGCGCTTACGATTGCCTGGTCTTTAAATTAAAAGAGCACATCACCAGGCTTTTTGAGTCAGCGCATTCCATAATGCTGCCAATAAAACTAAGCAAAGAGAAAATGATCGAGGCCGTGACTAGCACATTAAAAGCCAATGGCCTCAAAGACGCTTACATACGTTTGATTGTTTCGCGCGGAGAAGGAGACTTGGGGCTCGATCCCAGAAAATGCAAGGGAAACGAAACTATAGTTATTATTACGGATAGAATAGCTCTTTATCCGGAGAAGCTTTATCGCGAAGGAATGGCAATTATTACTGTTCCTACGATTAGAAACATACCGGAGGCTTTGAATCCGCAGATAAAATCGCTTAATTATCTTAATAATATTTTGGCGAAGATTGAGGCTGTTAATTGCGGCTATGAAGAAGCTCTTATGCTGGACCATCTTGGCTACGTTGCAGAATGCACCGGTGATAATATTTTTGTGGTTGAAAATGGAGAGCTCTATACGCCGCCTCAATGTATGGGGACTCTACGCGGTATTACCCGTGATGCGGTTTTGGCTATTGCACGAAAATCTAAAATTCCAACTCACGAACATGTTTTAACGCGGCATGAATTATATAATAGCCAGGAATGTTTCTTAACCGGCACAGCTGCGGAAATTATCCCTGTTGTTAAGGTTGATGGAAGAAAAATTGGCGATAGCACTCCGGGAAAAATCACTAAACTTCTGAGGCAGGAATTCAAGAAACTTACCAAAAATGACGGAGTTAAGTATAGTTTATAGGTTTTTAGGTTGATAGGTTTTTGGGCTAAAACTTATTAACATATCAGCATAATAACCTAACAACATATCAACCAACCAATGCTTTGTGATATTTGCCACAAAAATATAGCTACTGTCCATCTGACGGAAATCATCAACGATAAGGTCGTTGAAATGCATATCTGTCAGAATTGCACAAAAATAAAAACCCAGGAGTTAAAAGACAACCTTACCATACCGGAGCTTTTAACCGGCTTGATGGACACGGCCGAAACTCCCAAAAAAGAAATATCGCTTAAATGCCCGTTTTGCGGCCTGACTTATGCGGACTTTAAAAAGAAAGCGCGGCTTGGTTGCGGCAGGTGCTATTCTGTTTTTAAGGTACAGATTCTGCCTCTTCTTAAGAAAATACATGGTTCGCTTACATATGCCGGAAAATCTGCAGTTCGTGCGCAAAAAGATTCGCTTCCAGGCAGCGTAAAGGAATTAAAAACAAGGCTTGAGCGTGCTATAAAATTGGAAGAATATGAGGAAGCAGCCCGCTTGCGCGATGAACTTAAAAAGCTGGAGCAGAAAGAAACTAAGTAGCCGGCATTAACTTTAAAAATTATGTTTGAAGAATTATTGAACAACAAAGATACGTGGTTAAGCGGAAAGGGTCCATTTTCAGAAATAATTTTTTCATCAAGGGTGCGCTTAGCCAGAAATTTTTCCGATTATCCTTTTCCTCTGCGAGCCTCAGCCGCGCAAAAAGAAAAGATTCTAAAAACTATGGAGGAAGCATATACGAAAACCAGCGTTTTGAAAAACGCTATTTTTCTGCGGATGGAAGAAGCGAGCGATATAGACAAGCAGTTTCTTCTGGAGCGCCACCTTATAAGCCAGGAGCATATGCATGCTGCAAAAGGCAAGGGGCTTATCCTGTCGTTGGATGAGAAGATTGCTCTTATGATAAATGAAGAGGACCATTTAAGAATGCAGGCCATGGCTTCAGGGTTTGATTTAAAAAAAGCTTACGACACGATAAATACAATTGACGATTCAGTAGCTAAATTTGTAAATTTTTCATTTATGCCTAATTTGGGCTATTTGACATCATGCCCTACCAACGTAGGAACTGCGCTGCGTGCTTCCTGCATGCTGCATCTGCCGGCCCTAACCTTTACAAAAAGGATAAATAAAGTACTTGAATTACTTGCAAAGATCTCTTTCGCAACGCGAGGCTTTTTCGGAGAAGGCACGCAGGCTCTCGGAGATTTTTTCCAGATTTCTAACCAGATAAGCCTTGGCCTTTCAGAGCTTGAAGTTATAGATAATTTAGCCGGGGTGGTTAATCAGGTGAAAGAACAGGAAATCGATGCCCGCGAAATTTTGTTAAAAAAACATAAGCTTGAGCTGGAAGACAACGTTTGGCGGTCATTCGGGGTTTTAAGAAATTGCCGCCTCATCAGCAGTAAAGAAGCATTAAGCCATCTTTCTATATTGTCTTTAGGCCTTGATTTAGGTATAATTGATAGGATAAGCAGAGAGTTGCTGAATAACTTGTTTTTGATGATTCAACCGGCACATCTTCAGAAAATAGAAGCAAGGGTTTTGAAGGAAGGAGAAAGAGATTTTATAAGGGCTCAGATTTTAAGAGATAAATTAACAGAAGTTTAGTCTTTGATGATTTCACCAAAGACTGTCTTATTACAAGGAGGCTAACAGATGTTTAACAGATTTACAGAACGGGCGAGAAAAGTGTTGGTTCTTGCTAAAGAAGAAGCAAGGCGTTTTAACCATGATTATATAGGTACCGAGCACATACTTCTCGGTTTAATCAGAGAAGGCGAAGGCGTGGCGTGTGCGGTTTTGCAGAATTTAGGCATTGATTTAGAACGCCTAAGAATTGAAATAGAAAAACTGATTTCTCCTGGAAGTTCGGCTTCTGTTTTGGGAGAAATTCCTTTTACCCCGCGCGCTAAAAAAGCTTTAGAACTCGCTGCCGAAGAAGCACATAACCTTGGCCACAATTATATAGGCACAGAACATATTCTGCTTGGTTTAATAAGAGAAGGCGAGGGCCTTGCTTCGCAGGTACTTTTTTCTCTTGGCGTTGATTTAAGAAAGATAAGGGAAGAAATTGCAGCTCTTCTTGGAGGAGGCCAGTCTTATCAAGGTGCGCAACCACAGGTTGCTTCCAAAACTCCTGCGCTGGATTCTTTTGGAAGAGATTTAACCAAGCTTGCCAAAGAAGGAAAGCTCGACCCTGTTATCGGCCGTAAAGGCGAGATAGAAAGAGTCATACAGGTACTTTCCCGCAGAACCAAAAACAATCCTGTTCTTTTGGGTGAAGCCGGCGTTGGTAAAACTGCAATCGTTGAGGGCCTTGCCCAGAGCATAGTGCTTGGTGAGGTTCCTGAAATTCTCCGGAATAAAAGAATAGTTGTGCTTGATTTGGCTTTAATGATAGCAGGTACAAAGTACCGCGGACAATTCGAAGAAAGAATCAAAGCCGTGATGGAAGAAATAAAACGTTCCAAAGACGTTATTATTTTTATAGATGAGCTGCACACGCTCGTTGGCGCAGGTGCTGCCGAAGGCGCGATAGATGCTTCAAATATTTTAAAGCCTTCCTTATCCAGGGGAGAAATTCAGTGCATAGGCGCAACAACCCTCGATGAATACAGAAAATATATAGAAAAAGACGCGGCGCTTGAAAGAAGATTTCAGCCGATAGTAGTTGAGCCTAATTCGGTTAACGAAACGGTTGAGATATTAAAAGGGCTGCGCGATAAATATGAAGCTCATCATCGGGTTAAGTTTTCTAATGAGGCGCTGGAAGCTGCAGCAAAGCAATCAGACAGGTATGTATCGGGAAGATTTTTGCCTGACAAGGCAGTTGATTTAATCGATGAAGCCGGAGCCCGCGCGCGTTTGGCAGTTTTGACTGCTCCGAAAGAAATAAAAGAATTGGAGGATAAATTAAACGAGATAGACCGTGAAAAAGAATCTCTCATAAAACAGCAGGATTTTGAAGCAGCAGCAAGGTTGCGCGATGAAGAAAAGAAATTCAGGCTCCAGCTGGAAGCTCTTCGCAAGGACTGGAGTAAAAAAAGAGACCAGATTATCCCGACTGTGAGCGAAGAAGATATCGCCCGTTTGGTTGCGCAGATTACGGGCATTCCTATTTATAGGCTTGAGGAAAGAGAATCTGAAAAGCTTCTTAAAATTGAAGAGAAATTAAATGAAACAGTTATCGGCCAGGCTGAAGCTCTTCAGGCAATAGCGCGTTCCATAAGGCGTGCAAGAGCAGGGGTAAAAGAGCCGCGTAGGCCGATAGGCTCATTTATGTTTCTTGGGCCTACTGGCGTTGGAAAAACATTGCTTGCGCGCGCTCTTGCCGAGCTTATGTTTGGCGATGAGGAAGCGCTTCTTCAGATTGACATGAGCGAGTATATGGAAAAATTCAATGTTTCAAGGCTGATAGGAGCTCCTCCCGGTTACGTGGGTTATGAAGAGGGCGGCCAGCTTACAGAACGGGTAAGAAGGAGGCCATATTCTGTAGTTTTGCTTGATGAAATAGAAAAAGCCCATCCGGATGTATTTAATCTGCTTTTACAGATACTTGAAGAAGGCAGGCTTACGGATAGTTTTGCAAGAAAAATCGATTTTAGAAATACTATTTTAATAATGACATCAAATGTGGGCGCAGAAATAATCAGGCAGCGCGGTTCCCTCGGCTTTAAGCCTTTAACGGAAGACATAGGCTACGAAGATATGAAAAAAATGCTTTTTGAGGAAGTGAAAAAAGCATTTAAGCCGGAATTTCTAAACCGGCTTGATGAAATTATAGTTTTTAGGCCTCTTGGCAAAGAAGATCTTGGCAAGATAGTTGATATCGAAATTTCTTACGTTAACAGCCGCCTTAAAGATCAGGGCGTTGAGGTTATACTTGGGGCTGATGCCAAGGATTTTTTTGTAGAAAAAGGTTTTGACCCGATGTTCGGGGCGCGGCCCTTAAAAAGAGTGATACAAAGGTTTTTGGAAGACCCGCTGGCTGAAGATATAATAAGAGGAGAATTCGCCGAGAGGTTGAAAAAGGAAAAGCTGATAAAAATAAAAGCGGTCAGGAAAGGTGAAGAGCTGAAATTTGAATGAGATTTTTTTTGTTTCTTATATTGTTATTGATAAGCCTGCAGCCGGCAGCGTCAGCATATAATTTTATAGAAATCGACTTAGTAAAACGCAAAATAGTTTTAGACGAATTTCATTTCGGCAATTACAATATAAATGCCAATGTAGGTTTTGACTTTAAGCAGGAAGACGGTTCTTTGATAGTAAATCTGGAAGGTAAAGATATTGAGTTTTTGCCTAAAGAAATAGATGGCGCATCGATTGGTAAAAGGCAAATATCATATTTATCGGCAAAATTGGTGAAGAAAGATAACTTGCTCTTTGTAAATTATTTACGGTCGCCTCAATTGCTTGCTCGAGGCAAAATCGATCTTGACAGCAATGAATTGCTTTTGGACGTGGATTGCAACTGGCGGGAAAATTCTTCTTTTATCGAGGGCGATATTGAGGGAAAACTTAAAATTTGGGGCAGGATAGACGATTTTCTTATAAACGGTTCATTAAGCATTAAAAACGGCAAATATCAGGATGTGGATTTTTCGCGCCTGTTTTTTCATTTTTTAGGCAAACCGCCTTTGTTTACTTTAAGCGATTCTGAAATCGTGTTGCTCGATGGAAGCGTCTACAAAATAGAAGGCGTAATGAATTTAAGGGATTTTTCCAATATTTTGCCCAAAGCAGAATTTATTTCAAAGAAAGTGAACTTTGGCGGATGGGAAATCCAATCTGACGATAAAACCAGTGTAGGGCTCAGAAGAAACGTAAATGATAATTTCGCTATTGTTCTGAATACCTACAACAAGGAGGAAGACGACTCAAAAGATACAGGCGCAGAAGTGCGCTATAAATTACAAGGCAACCAATTTTTACGTTTACGCATGGAGGATGATAAGGCGATAGTTGGTTTTGAACAACGGAAAGAATTCTAAAGTTATTCATTAAACACAAGGGGGCGCGGGGTGGTTACCCGTTCAAAATTAAAAGCTTTCATAATTGTTCCGTTTCTAAGCAAGCTGCAGACTTTATTCCAATATATAGGCAGTATAGTCTTTTTCGTAGGAGATGTTTTCTGGTGGCTTTTTGCCAAGAAACGGGATTTTAAAGCAGTAAGAAGAGAGATTATTCTTATAGGCTTAAACAGCTTTCCCCTGGTTTCGCTTATTTCTTTCTTTGTCGGTATAATTATCGCATTCCAAACTGCTTATCAACTGAAACAGTTATCTTCGGAAATTTATATAGCGTCATTGGTCGCACTTTCCCTTGTTAGAGAGTTGGGTCCCGTGCTCGGTTCTTTGATAGTTGCCGCAAGAAGCGGAGCAGCTATAACTGCAGGAATAGGTTCTATGAAGATAAGCGAACAAGTTGACGCGCTCGAGGCTTTCGCAGTTGAGCCGATAGACTATCTGGTTGTTCCGAAATTTCTCGCCTTGATTATCGTGATGCCGGTTTTAATTATCTATGCTGATTGCTTGGGTATTTTCGGCGGGTATCTCGTAGGAAGCTCAAAATTCGGCATACCTTTCCATTTTTATTTCAAACTTACATTTGATGCATTGAAGGTAAAAGACCTTGCCAGTGGGCTCATAAAAAGTGTTTGCTTCGGCGCTATTATTGCTTTTGTTTCTTCTTATGAAGGCTTCAAACCGTTTTCTTCGACCGATGTTTCCAAATCCGTGACACATTCGGTAGTGCGTTCCTTTATCCTGATAATCATATGCGATTGTATACTTACGGCTTTATTTTATTTTATGTTTTAACAGTTTAAGCCAATTAACAATAAGTAATATGGCGAATGAAATGATAAAATTAGAAAATGTCTCCAAATATTTTGGAGATAAACAGGTATTAAAAGGAGTAAACCTTTCAGTAGGCAGAGGAGAAACTTTTCTTATTATTGGAAGAAGTGGAGCGGGCAAAACCGTGCTTCTCAAAAATATAATAGGCCTGCTTCGTCCGGATTCCGGAAAAATTTATATTGACGGCGTTGATACAACTACGCTTGACAATAAAGCGCTTGAAAAAGTAAGATATCAGTTCGGCCTGGTTTTCCAGAGTGCGGCTTTGTTTGATTTTCTGACTATTGAAGAAAATGTTGGCTTCTTTCTTTACCAGCATACAAATCTTAAAAAGACTGAGATAAGAAAAAAGGTAAAAGAAACGCTTGCTTTAGTCGGACTCGAGGGCATTGAGGACCATTACCCGTATCAGTTAAGCGGCGGTATGAAAAAAAGAGTCGCTATTGCGAGGGCAGTTATTTATAATCCTAAAATAATAATCTATGATGAGCCGACAACCGGAATAGACCCCATAGCAATTGATAAGGTAGTTTCATTGATTGAGGATTTGCACAAAAGGCTTTCAATCACCTCACTGGTAGTTACTCATGACCTTGAGGTTGGTTTAAAGATTTCGGAACGCATAGCGTTTTTGTTGGGCGGAAGAATAATTTTTCAGGGCAAAAAATACGATTTGGAAAATATTAAAGACCCGCGCGTGGTGCAATTTTTGCACGGTTCAAGCGCCGGGCCGATAAAAGAAATGGAAGTGTAATGAACACATTATTTTTCCGAGTGCGTAGCACGAAGGAAAAATAATAGTGTGAATTATACCCAGCACTAATTTTTGAAAGTATGTTTGAAACAAATTCAAAAGAGTTATTTTATATAAATTCTGCGGCACTAACACAATGTTATTACAAAAATTAGTGCTGGGTCTAATTCGCAGACGCTTTGTTTGCGAATAAAAATAATGACGCTATAACTTGCGTTCGCCCTTCGGGCTGCCGTAAGTTATCTGCTCATTGGAGGTGCGATGGGAAATAATCTTTCCAATATAAAAAAGTATTTTGTGGAAATGAGAGTAGGCGCTTTCTTTATTGGTGCGTTAATCTTACTTTTGATTGCGCTTCTCTCGATAAGAGAGACTACCTTTTGGAAGGGGACCCATCTTTTAAAAATAAAATTTAATTTTGCAGAAGGGCTGCGGCCGGCTTCGCCTGTAAGGTTTTGCGGCGTAGATGTTGGCGAGGTTAAATATGTTCAGGTTAAACAGGATGACGATTTGCAGCCGTACGTATATGTGTACGTAAAGGTAAGTACCGATACCCGCATACCGAAGAATTCCTATTTTTTCATAAACTCTTTAAGTCTATTCGGAGAAAAATATCTTGAGATAGTGCCTCCGGAAAAGCCCGAAGGATTTTTGACCGGAGGAGAAGTGGTTGATGGAATTTCTCCGACCCCGCTTTTTAATGTAGTTACCAATTTCAATAAGACCATGGAGGAAGTTAATTCTTTTGTAAAAGACGGAAAACTCAAGGAATCATTCGCAAATACAATTACCAATGTGGAAAAAATCAGCGCCGATGTGCGGGAATTGATTGAAGATGTAAAAAATAAAAAAGGGACTCTTGGCAAATTTTTCTATGATGATTCTCTGTATACAAAGACGGAAGAATTCATAGATGACCTTAAACAGAATCCCTGGAAATTACTTTATAAGCCCAGGGGAGCCAAGTAGATAAACCGATAAAGCAGGCTTTAGATAGCAAAATGCCTTCTTTTTTTGAACAATCCACTATTTAGTATGTTTTATTGCTCCAACTGCGGATATAAATCAGTCAAATGGTTAGGTAAATGCCCTCTTTGCGAAGGATGGGAAACTTTTTCCGAAGAGAAAGAAGAGGTACTCGACGGGCAAATTGTTAAAGAAAAAAATGCCCCCCGTCTTCTAAAAGACATAGAGGGAAAAGATCATGCCAGAATTGTAACCGGTATAACCGAGTTTGACCGCATAATAGGCGGCGGCCTCGTAAACGGAGAGATAATTCTTATAGGCGGAGAGCCTGGAGTTGGGAAATCCACTCTTCTCCTCGAAATTTCTTCAGCTTTAGCTGCTAAAGAAAAAACTCTCTATGTTAGCGCGGAGGAATCTCCCGCTCAAGTCGGTTTGCGGGCAAACAGGCTGAGCGCTCAAAACAGTAATCTTTATATTTTGGGCGAAGACAATCTTGAAACTGTTTTTGACTATATAAAAGAGCACGGTTTTAAATTTATAGTTATAGATTCCATACAAGTTGTTTGGAGCTCGCGCTCGGAAGGCCCAAAGGGAAGCGTTTCCCAAATTAAAGGCTCGGCTGATTACCTTACACAAATTGCGAAATCTTTGAATGTAGTTATTTTTGTCGTTGGACACGTTACCAAAGAAGGAGTGATTGCCGGGCCGAAACTGCTTGAACATATTGTTGATTGCGTTCTTTATTTTGAAGGCGAAATTCTTTCCAACTACAGGATTTTACGTGCGGTTAAAAACAGATTCGGCCCAACAGGCGACCTCGCAGTATTTGAGATGTTATCCAGCGGCCTTAAAGAAGTAACTAAAACCGCAGACCTTTTTCTTCCCCATAAGGATGAGGCTATTTCAGGCAGTTCCGTAGTTTGCGTTATAGAGGGGTTGCGCCCTTTGCTTATCGAATTGCAATCTTTGGTAAGTAAAGCAAGCTTTGGGGTAGTAAGGAGAAGAAGCTTGGGGTTCGATTTTAACAGGTTTTCTTTGCTTATTGCCATAATTGAAAAAAGGCTTAAAATGTCTCTTTCAAGCGAAGACGTATTTTTAAACGTTGCAGGCGGCATTAAAATAAATGACCCCGCTGCGGATTTGGGAGCGGTAATTGCGATAATTTCAAGCTACAAAGAAAAAGAGCCGCCCGTAAGCAGCGCTTTTATAGCAGAGGTAGGTTTGGCCGGAGAACTTAGGCGGGTAGCCAATATAAATTTAAGGCTTAAAGAGATAGAAAGAGCGGGGTTTCCCAGGTGTTTTATTCCCGAAAGTAATTTGAAAGAAGTGGACGGTAAATTTAAATTCAAAATAGAAGGGTTTTCTTCTTTAAAAGAAGTTATAGATAAAATCTGGAGGTAGTCATGAAAGGTTTATTTATTGTCAGGGCTTTTTTTGTTTTTATATGCACGGCAGCTGCTTTTAGGCTTTTTGAGTTTAGCCCGCTGCTATCAACCGGTATAGGTTTGGCAGTTGGATTAATTGTCGTATTTTTTGAAGTTTTTGCAAGGAAGATTTCTCTTAAGGGCCTTTCTTCGGTGGTTTTCGGGATATTTCTGGGTATGCTTGTTGCCTGGATTTTCAACAAGACCCTTGAATTGTTCCTTTTACCCAAGGAAATTACATACAATGCAAAAGTGTTCGTCACTTTCATATTCATTTATCTTGGAGTAACTCTTGGGCTTAAAGGAAGAGGGGAATTCAATCTTATTATTCCTTACGTAAGATTCCAGCGCAAGGAGCTCAGGGAAGAAGCTATTGTTATAGATACAAGCATAATAATCGATGCAAGGATTCTCGATATAGTTAAAACCGGGTTTTTGGAGGCGCGGTTCATTGTCCCACGTTTTGTTTTAAACGAACTTCAGGCGCTGGCCGATTCAACCGACCATATGAAGCGACAGAAGGGAAAGCGCGGGATTGAAGTATTGCATTCACTTAAAAAGGAAACCAACATAGAAGTCGATATTTATAATGAAGACATAGAAAATGTTAAAAGTGTTGATGAAAAAGTAGTTGTGCTTGCGCAGACTCTTGATGCGAAAATCCTGACCACTGACTATAATCTAAACCGCATAGCTCAGCTGCAGGGCATAAAGGTTTTAAATATCAACGACCTTGCTAACGCGCTTAAGCCAACCTTTGTAGCGGGAGAAAGGTTTTCCATAAAACTTATAAAAGAAGGAAAAGAACATAATCAGGCAGTCGGATATCTGGAAGATGGAACCATGGTGGTTGTAGAAAATGCAAAATGGCTTATCGGTAAAAACGTAGACATAGAAGTAACATCGGTTTTACAAAGCCCAAGCGGCAGAATAGTTTTTACGAGGCTCGCAAACCAATAATACGTTTAACTTTAAGCGTTGAACTTTAATTTACTTAAATGGCTTTTAACGTCGGGGTTGTAATAGTTTGTGCGGGCAAGGGTAAACGTATTGGCGTTGATAAGGCTGCGATTAGGCTAAAGAATAAGCCTCTTTTTTATCATACCTATAAGCTTTTTAAGAATATAAAGGAAATTGCGCAAATTGTTATTGTTTTACGAAAAAACAATTTCGGCCTTGCCCGTAAACTTATCAAAGATAAAAGAGTCAATCTGGTTGAAGGAGGCAGCCGTAGGCAGGATTCAGTTTTTGCTGGGCTGTCCCGGCTGGATAAAAATATAAGTTATGTGCTTGTTCATGACGGAGCGCGGCCCTTTACGCCAAGAGCGGTAATACTTGAAATTATAAAAAATGTTAAAAAATACCCCGCTGTTATTTGTGCGGTCAAATCGCGCGATACGCTAAAAAGCGTTCGCGAAAGCTTTGTGAAAAATACTCTTGATAGAAATGGTGTAGTAATGGTTCAAACTCCGCAGGCTTTTAAAAAGGACCTGATTTTAAAAGCTTATAAAGAATTTAACCACAAGAATACTTTTGACGACGCTCAGCTTTTTGAATTTATGAAAAAGAAAGTAAAAGTGGTGGATGGCAGTTACCTTAATATTAAAATTACCTACCCTCACGATATGATTTTTGCCGATGCTATCCTTAGGCAAAGAAGCGTGAAATTATGAAAGATTATAGAGTAGGACTCGGTTTTGATGTCCACCGTTTTTCTAAAAGCAAAAAGCCGCTTATTTTGGGCGGTGTGAATATTCCTTGTAATTTTTCTCTTAAGGCTGTGTCTGACGGAGATGTCCTGCTTCATGCGATAGCTGATGCTATTTGCGGGGCCTGCCAGCTTGGCGATATTGGAGATTATTTTCCGCCCCAAGCAGCCCGCTCAAAAGGGCTGGATAGCAGAAAAATTGTGCAGTTTATACTGGGAAAAATAAGAAATAAATTTAGTATTGTTAATATTGATGCAACAATAATTACCGAAAAGCCAAGATTATCAGCACATAAAAGAAAAATTCTAAAATCATTACGTGAAATTTTTCATGTAAAAACAATAAATGTAAAAATAAAATCCAAGGAAGGCCTAGATATTTTAGGCTCAAGAAAAGCTATTTCCTGTTTGAGCTTGGCAGTAGTTATCCCCCTTGCCAGAGCCCCACGGGCACGCTAGAAACATGCCCGTGGACGGATAGTTGATGGGGGCGTCGCCCACAAGAGTTCAGAAAATGTTAAAAATAAATAACACTTTAAGCAGAAAAAAAGAAGATTTTATCCCGCAAAACCCGCCAGTTATTACAATGTATACCTGCGGAGTAACGGTCTATGATGATTGCCATATAGGCCATGCACGAAGCCTTTATATTTTTGATGTAATGCGCAGATATCTAAAATACAAAGGATATAATGTAAAGTTTGTCCGTAATATCACCGATATAGATGACAAAATCATAAATCGTGCTAACGAATTAAAAATAAATTGGCAGGAGTTGGTTAAAAAATATATCGACAGGTATTATGAAGATTTAAATTCGCTTGGTATTGAAAAGGCTGATTTTGAACCCCGCGCCACGGAAAATATCCCGGACATGATTAAGTATATACAGGCGCTCATTGAAAAAGATTTTGCTTATGTTGCAGCAGGAGATGTATATTTTAATGTCAGGAAATTCAGCGAATACGGAAAGCTTTCTGGACAGAAAATTGAGGAAATGGAGGCAGGGGTTAGGATAGCTCCTATTGAGCGAAAGCGAGACCACTTGGATTTTGCGCTTTGGAAGGCTTCTAAGGAAGGCGAGCCTTTCTGGCAAAGCCCCTGGGGTAATGGCAGGCCAGGCTGGCACATAGAGTGTTCTGTGATGAGCCAGAAGTTTTTAAAAACAGACACGCTTGATATACACGCAGGCGGCCGCGACCTTGTTTTCCCGCACCATGAAAACGAACTTGCTCAGGCTGAGGCATGCACGGGAAAGGCTTTTGCAAAATACTGGATACACCACGGGCTTTTAACTATAAATGGGCAGAAGATGGCTAAGTCATTGGGTAATTTCATAACTATAAAAAATTTTATTGATAAATATCAAGATGCAGATTTATTAAAATTATTCTTTTTGTCAGCACACTATTCACACCCAATTGATTATACTGTAGAAAAAATAGAGGAAAGTGGAAAACAAAAAGCAGCCTTTAATGTTTTTTTAAATAACGAGATAAGTCTTCCGCCGCTAACGCCTTCAGCGAAAAAAGTTTTATTTTCGGATATAGAAAAAGAAAAAATAGACAAAATTTGTCTTAAATTTGACGAAGCGATGGATGATGATTTCAACACGCCTATGGCTTTAGCAAGTTTGTTTATGCTGATAGATATGGGTTCAAAGTTGTTATCTTTGGACAATGAGGAGGCTTTTAAATATATTCAGAAAAAGGTAGAAATCTATTTTGATATTTTAGGACTCAAGGTGCCGCCGAAGCGGAAATTATCCAAAGAAGAATTAGACCTTATGCGCGAAAGACAAATCAAAAAGAAGGAAAAGGATTTTAAACGCGCAGATGAAATACGGGAATTGTTAAAACAAAAGCACGACAGAATTATTTTCGATACTATTAGTTCAGCAACAGGCAGCACTATTTCTGTAAAACCTTTAAAAGCGAAGGGGAAAAATGAAAAGAAGAGCTAAATTCATAACCATCGAAGGCTTGGAGGGCAGCGGGAAAAGCAGTGTTATTAATTTTTTGGAAAAGCTTATAAAAGCAAAGGGTTTTTCTGTAATTGTGTTTCGCGAGCCAGGCTCAACTGATGTGGGTGAGAAAATACGGCAAATTCTTCTGGATAAAGAAAATAAACGTCTGAGCCGCCACACAGAATTGCTTTTATATCTGGCTGCCAGAACGCAGTTGATTGAAGAAAAACTTAAGCATGCTTTTAAAAAATATGATTTTATAATCTGCGACCGTTTTTTTGATTCAACTCTTGTTTACCAGGGTTATGCGTTAGGCTTGGGTGCTATAGTTGAAAAATCCGTTAAAATGTTTTCTCTCGGCATTACGCCTGATTTAACTATTGTGTTGGATGTTTCTGCCCGTTCCGGCTTAAAAAGAATAAAAAACAAAGACCGTATAGAATCGCGCCCAATCGATTTTCATAATAAATTAAGAAAAGGTTATCTCGCACTTTCCAAAAGATATCCTAGCAGAATAAAAGTCATTGACGCCGAGACTAATCTTACAGAAATATACAAAAGAACAGAAAGGGTTCTCAGGAATAAATTCAAAAAGATAAATGCAAATTCAAAATAAAATACTCAATTATTTCTCTCTGCTTAAAAAAAGAGGGCTCGTTGGAAAATCTTATCTTTTTATCGGAGAAGATTTCTCTTGCGTGAAGGATATTGCAAAGCTTATAAATTGCAAAGAAGACAGCGATTATTTCTGCAGCAGCTGCTGGGATTGCAGTAATGCAGAAAATTTAACTCATCCTGATGTGTTTTTGCTTAAATCAGAGACCCTCACGATTACTATTGAAAATATTAAAGAAGCCCAGCAATTCCTGCGGCTTAAAAGTTTTCGTGCGCAAAAAAAGGTCCTGATTATCCAGGACGCACAGAATATGGGCGAAGCTTCGGCAAACGCCTTTTTGAAAACGTTGGAGGAGCCGCCGAAGAATTCTTTTATCGCAATTTGTGCCTCGCGGATAGACAGCCTTATACCAACTATAGTTTCGCGCTGCAATAAGGTTTTTCTTCCTCCCAAAGAAGATAAAACCGAAAATTTTAGCTTTACGCGGGTTTTAGGTTTTTTAAAGGGAGAGCGGCCTGTTTTTAAAGACAGGAAAGATTTTCTATCGTTTATTTGGAGCCTTAATCTTGCAATCCGGGACGTTTTTTTGTTCTCCTTAGGCAGAAACAATCAATTGCTTGAAACAAGTGATTGTGAGATAATTCTTAAAAATATAAAGATAAAAAATATAAACAATTACTGTAAAGCCATCAAAGATATTCTTGAAATTTATTCTGCTGGCGCGACGATCAATGAAAATTTGGCTTTGAATCTAATAAAGGAGAGGCTTTTATGAGGGTAGCTTTAATACGCTTAAGAGAATCAGGTCAAATTGTAACTTATAAAATAGATGCGGATGTTGCTGTCAATGATTATGTAATAATTGAAGCTGACAGGGGAACCGACTATGGAGAAGTGGTAGAGGTAAGTGATATCGCTGAGCCTCAAAAAAACGAACAGGTGGAATCTTCCGTTAAAAGTATAGTCAGAAAAGTATCTAGTCAGGATATGGAGCGCATAAAACAGAATGAAACTGACGCCAAAGAGGCAATGCGCCAGTGCTCAAGAAAGATAGGCGAATATAAGTTATCGATGAAATTGGTTGATGCGGAATACTCTTTTGACAGAAAAAAGATAGTTTTCTATTTTACTGCTGAAGGCCGCGTTGATTTTAGAGAATTGGTGAAAGACCTGGCAAAGGTTTTTAAAATAAGAATTGAAATGCGCCAGATAGGCGTAAGAGATGAGGCGCGCCTTTTTGGAGGAATCGGCCCGTGTGGGCAATCTCTTTGCTGCGTAAAATTTTTAAAGAATTTCGAAGCAGTGAGCATGAAAATGGCAAAAACGCAGAAACTTCCGCTTAGTTCAGGAAAAATATCAGGAATATGCGGCAGGCTTATGTGCTGTCTTTTTTACGAATATAAAACCTACAAGGATTTGGCGAGAGGGCTTCCTAAGGAAGGAGATACCATAGATACGCCGCAGGGAAAAGGTAAGGTTGTTTCGGTAAATATCCTAAAAAGGCTTGTATGCGCGGAACTCGAAGACGGCAGAATAGAAAAAATTTCCTTTGGTTGTTCTTGTGAGGCGCAGCATAAAGGCGGATGCGAAATGCCACAAAAAGGTGATTCTGATGCGCCCGATAAAGAAGATGCCGAGGATAAAAAAGAAGAATAGCCCTCTTCTATCTAAAAAGCAGATTTCCAATTAATGTTTATAGATGCTCACTGCCATATTAATAGTCTTGCCGAAGAAGAAATAGGTAAAATTGTTTCTTCCTGCCGCAGTAACCATATTTTCATAGATTCGAGTATTAACATTTCGAGCGCCTTAAAATCTTTACAATTAAGCAATAAATATCCTTGTATTTACTCGGCTATAGGGTTTCATCCTTTTTCTGCCAAAGAATTTAGCGAAACCACAGTTACGGATTATGAAAAAGCTTTGCAGCAAAACAAAAAAATTATTGCAATCGGAGAGATAGGCCTGGATGAATTTGCTGATACTGCATTAAAAGAGCAGGAGGGAATTTTTTGCCATTTTCTTGCTCTTGCAAAAGAATTTAATCTACCTGTAATTATTCATAACCGGGTTTCCCATTCCCCTGTCGGGAATGCCTCGCGGCCGTATATTTTTGATATCTTAGATAAGTATTTCGCTTCATACGAAAAAATAATCTTTCATTGTTTCTCTTATTCAAAGGATTTTCTTGAAAAAATAACCAGCAAGCACGGGTTTGCCTCCTTTTCCTTAAATGTATTAAGAAAGAAAAAAGATATAATTGAATCTTTGAAGGCTGTTCCTTTAGAGAATATGCTTCTTGAAACCGATTCTCCTTATATGAAAATTGACGGCCGCGCCTCAAGCCCTCTTGATATCGAGGCGGTTTATTCTTTTGCTGCGGCGACAAAGAATGTAGAAATAGAAAAATTAAAAGGAACTATCTGCGTAAACGCCAATAAATTATTTCAATTGAAATGAAAAAAGTAGTTATTCTGAAAATCGAAGACTATAACCGCGAAATAATTAAGGATAAAATAAGAGAAGCTTTGGAAAAGCATTTTGACATATCAAAACTATTTAATGCGGCAGATAAAATAGTATTAAAACCAAATCTTTTGATGGAGGCAGCTCCAGACGAAGCTATTACTACGCACCCTTTGTTTATTGAGGCTGTCGGCCAAATTTTTAAAGAAAGAGGAAACGCCGTTTTGGTAGCAGACAGCCCGGGAGGCTTTGTAGGCAACAAGGATATGGATTCAATTTATGAAAAAACCGGCATTAGAGGAATTTCACAAAATAACGGTTTCGACCTTCTGTATCCGACGCAGAGTTTTATAGTTGACGATATGCCTATATGTTGGTGGGCGCACGATTGCAGTAAGACCGATAATGGTTTTAAAATGATAAATCTCGCAAAACTTAAAACTCACGACGTTATGGTTCTAACCCTGGCAACAAAAAATCTCTATGGCTGCATAAGCGGGCTTCACAAAAGCTATCTTCATAAAATTCACCCTAAAACCAAAGATTTCACCGGTATAGTCTTAAAACTCTATGAAATGGTTAAGCCCGCGTTAAATATTGTAGATGGCATCCTTGCGCTTTCCGGTAATGGCCCCGCAAAGAGAGGCAGGCCAAGGAAATTAGGCTTAGTCATTCTGGGGGATGATGCTTTATATACGGATTATGCTATAAGCAAAATGCTTGGCATAAAAGACAAAGATAATCCTTTGATAAAAGAAGCAAAAATAAGAGGATATTTGAAGGAAGAAGAGCTTGAGGTAGTATCAGAGCTTGATAGGGAAATTATTAAAGGTTTTGAGCTTCCCGACCCTTTTATCGTAAACAGCATACCTGCGCCTTTACTCAATTTACTTAGGCCTTTGATTGGCTTTAAGCCGGCGATAGACTTAAAAAAATGCAGGCTTTGCGGAAAGTGTGTGCAGGTTTGTCCGAAAAGGGCCATTAGCTTTAATAAAACGCTTCGCATAGATTACAAACGATGTATAATGTGTATGTGTTGTTCTGAGATGTGCCCTCATGCGGCCATAGATATAAATACTAACCTTTTGATAAAAGTTATAAAAAAAATATACAAATGTTTTCAATAAAATTTAAAAATTCAAAATTGTTTTACCTGGACCAGACTAAATTACCGCAGAAAGAAGTTTGGAGGAGGTGTAATAATGTCTCCGAAGGCTTCCTGGCCATAAAGGAACTTCAGGTGCGTGGTGCCCCGTTAATCGGGGTGTTCGCGGCATATTGTATTGCTGTTTATGCAAATAATCTTAAACTGGAAAAAGATAAATTCATAAAGAAAATCGGTAAATCCATAGAAGAACTTAAACTGTGCCGGCCTACTGCTGTTAATCTGGCATGGGCGCTGGATGAACTTAAGGGAGTATTGCTTGAAAACAGCAATAAAAGCATAAATGAAATCCGAAAGGCGCTTTTGGATGAGGCGCAAAAAATATACAGGCAGGATATAAAGCTATGCGACAAAATGGCTGATTTCGGCATAAAGCTCATTAAAAGCGGGGATTCAATACTTACTCATTGTAATGCGGGATTTCTTGCAACTGCGGGAGAAGGCACTGCCTTAAGCCTTATCTATAAAGCGCAAAAGATTTATAAAAATATTAAAGTTTATGCGGATGAGACAAGGCCTTTGCTCCAGGGTGCGCGTTTAACTGCCTGGGAATTATCCAAAAGAAAAATAAACTGCACGCTTATCTGCGACAATACGGCGGCATATCTTATGCAGAAAGGCAAAATTGACAAAATATTTGTTGGCGCTGACAGAATCGCAGCCAATGGAGATGCCGCGAATAAAATAGGAACTTACAGCGTTGCAGTAGCTGCAAATTACCACAAAGTGCCTTTTTATGTGGTTGCCCCCTTTAGTACATTCGATTTATCTCTTTCAAGCGGGAAACAAATTCCCATAGAAGAAAGAGATGCAGATGAGGTAAAAACCATCTTAGGTAAAATTGACATTGCGCCGAAAAATATAAAAGTATTTAATCCTGCCTTTGACGTAACGCCCTCAAAGCTTATTACAGCTATCGTAAGTGACAGAGGTATAATTTATCCTCCTTACGGTAAAAATATAAAGAAACTGCTGAACAAAAACACTTAATTATGGCATTCAACGAACTTAATTGGGTTGATTTTTTAAAAAATAAAGTAAAAAAAAGTAACGATGTTTTAGTCGGTATAGGCGATGATTGTGCTCTTGTTAAGGTAAAAACCAGGGAAGTTTTGCTAAAGAGCGATTTGTTTATCGAAGGCATTCATTTCAAGCTTAAAGATACCCCCTTTAAAACCATAGGCATGCGTGCAGTAAGCCGGGTGCTTTCTGATTTTGCAGCCTGCGCAGGTTCACCAAAATTTTTAGGCATATCAATAGGCATTTCTCATCCGGTAAGTAAAAATAATCTTAAAGAAATACTGGAAGGAGTAATTTATTTAAGCAAAAAATATGACTTTAGCCTTGTAGGCGGGGATACCGCTTATGCTAATAAGCTTATTTTGGATGTTTGGGGTGTTGGCGTTAGCGATAAATTTATAAAAAGAAGCACTGCCCAAGAAGGAGACTATATTTTTATAACCGGCGCATTAGGCAAACGCAAATTTAACGAAATTTTCACCCCGCGCCTTAAGGAGGCAAAATACCTCGCTTCAAACTTTAAAATTAATTCAATGATTGATATTTCTGACGGATTTACGCTTGATCTTTATAGGCTGCTTAAGGAAAGCAATAAGGGGGCGCTTTTATACAAAAAAAATATCCCGATAAACAAAATGAGCGAACTTTACAGGGGGGAAGATTACGAATTGATTTTTACAGTTTCAAAAGATGAGAAGAGGCTGGATTTATTAAAGTCTAAATTTTATTTTGTCGGAACAGTTAAAAACAAGCTGTTTGGCTATAAGATGACTGATAATAAAAAAATCTGTAATGTAAGCCTCAGGGGTTATACCCATTTTTGAAAAGATTTAGCAATATGATAAAAAAATACAGCTTATCTGCCATAGAAACAGTTGCGCTTGGTGAAAATTTTTCTGATAATCTTAAGGCAAGGGATGTCGTTGTCCTTGAAGGCGCACTCGGCGGCGGAAAAACTACATTTATAAAAGGCATATTGCAGGGATTAAAAGTTAAATGCAGGGTTTTAAGCCCAACGTTTACCCTTGTGCGCCATTATACGAATAATAATCTTCATATCTATCATATAGATTTGTACCGTTTAAACGAAAACGAAATTTTTGATTTCGGTATAGAAGATTTTTTATATGCAAGAAACGGCATAACCCTTATCGAATGGGGGGAGAAAATTGAGCATTGCTTATCTACGTATCTTAAAGTAGTATTTTCTATTCTCGGAGAAGAAAGGAGAGAAATCAAATTTTCATCCAAAGGTTATAAGGAAAACAAGCTTTCATTAGGATAAAAATGAATATTTTGGCTATAGATTCATCATCGGAAAATCTTTCAATCAGCATGCTCAATCGGGGCAATGTCTTATTTGATTTTAACCGTTGCCTTAAATTTGGCGCCTCCAAGCTTGTATCTTTTATCGATGGCAATCTTCGTAAATATCATATAAATTTAGATGATATAGATGTTTTTGCGCTTGGCATGGGCCCCGGTTCTTTTACCGGGCTTAGGGCGTCTTTTAGCGTGGTTAAGGCATTTATGATAGCTTTAAGGAAACCCGCGGTATGCGTAGAAAGTTTTTATTCTATAGCCTATCCTTTTATCGGCAAACACAGAAAAATTGCGGTTATTTCAGATGCAAGAAGGGGCCTTGTGTATGCCGCAACGTTTCTGTCGGAGAGGGGCTTGCTTAAAAAGGAAACAAAGACAAGCCTTACTATATTGAAGGATTTTGCGCATAGTAAATCAGGATATTTTTTTATAACTTATGACGAACATTTATACAGGGAATTATCTGAAATAAATCCTAAAATAAATTTTAATCAAAAAACAGTTTATCCCAAGGCAAAATATTATTTAGAAATCGCACAGAATCTGGCTGACAAAAAGAGATTTGTCGGTATCGATAATTTAAAGCCTTTATACTTGCATCCAAAAACATGTCAGGTAAGAAATGTTAAGATATAGTATATGGTGTTTAACTTTAATTTAAACTAATATGTTTAGACCTTTATGGATAGAGGTAGATTTAAAAGCTTTGCGGGAGAACTTTAATAACATAAGAAAGTCGCTTGGCCCCGGCGTAAAAATAATTGCAACCATAAAACAACAGGCTTACGGCCACGGTTTGATTCCCGTTGCAAGGGAGTTATCTTATCTTAACGTAGATTGTTTTGGTGTCGGGTCAATCGAAGAAGCGGTTTCTCTGAGAGAAAATGGATTCAAGGAGCCGATACTTACCATAAGCGCTATACTCCCTGAATATGTGGAGGAAATTCCAAGATACAAAATAACACCAACTATTGCCGATTTAGATTTTGCAAAAAAGCTTAATATGGCAGCTGCGAAATCTAATGTTTGCGTGCCGGTGCATGTTAAAATTGATACCGGCATGGGCAGGCTTGGCCTGTATTATAAAGAAGCCTATGGCCTTATACGTAAATTAAAGCGCCTTAAAGCAATTAACGTAGAAGGTATTTATACGCATTTTCCGTCCGCTGATACCGACCCTGATTTTACCAATTTCCAGATAAATGTATTTAATAAATTTATTTTGCGCCTTAAAAAAGAAGGTATTGTTTTTGAGCATCAGCACTGTGCGAACAGCCTGGGAGTTGAGCGTTACCCGCATTCACATTTTAATATAGTGCGTCCCGGCCTTATACTTTACGGAATTAAGCCTTCCATGGAAACTCCTCTTAAGCTTAAGCCGGTGCTTTCTCTTAAATCAAAAACTATATTCATAAAAAAGATAAAAAAAGGCATGAGTGTAAGCTACGGCAGGACGTTTGTTGCGGCCAAGCCTCTTAATATCGCAACTGTTTCCATAGGTTACGCTGACGGATACCCCTGGTCATTATCAAATAATGCTAAAACAATAATAGGGGACAGTTTTTTTAATCTTGTTGGAAGAGTTTGCATGGACCATGTAATGGTAAATTTAGGAAGTAACTCAGAAATAAAAGTAGCAGAAGAAGTGGTTTTAATCGGGGAGAAGAACAATTTAAAAATAACTGCAGAAGAAGTAGCAGCATGGGCTAAAACTATTCCTTATGAAATAGTAAGCAGGCTTTCCCTGAAAATACCAAGGCTGTACAAAAACGCAAGCGAAAAACAGCTCCATTTTCTTAAGAGCCAGTCTTAATCAAGGTTCTAATCTGTCGCCTGAAATTTAATTTTTATACTGATTTAATTATTTAAGAACGATAAGCCCGGTTACTCCGGCGCTTACAAAAAATAGAGGAGCCAGCCATGGGCAGAAGTTCGCAAGTATTAACCCGCCTTTACCAAGAGCTATTCCAAAATACATAAAAGTATAATAAACGAAGCTGCATATTATGCCTACACCAAGAGAGGAGAACCCGGCGCGCCTCTTTTTTATTTCTAGAGCAAGCGGCAAAATTCCTATTACCATAAACAAAGTTGAAAGCGGTTCAACAATTTTTCTATTGTAATCTATTGTAAGATTAGCCAATTTATCAAAAGCCTTTACCTGTTTTAACTGCCGGATTTCTTTTCTTAGATTTTTCAATGAAGAAAACTGGAAAAGGATGCTTTTCTTAAAAATCAGCGCTTCCGGTTTCTCGTCAAGTTTTATTTCTTTTCTAGCCCAATATTCAGGCGTGCCGGTTATGTTTCCTGCATCGTCAAGTTTATATTCCATTATATCTCGTGCCTTCCATTTATTATTTTCGTAAACCATATTTTTTACTATGGTTTTTTTTGTGATATTATTCTTTTCATTTTCCTCAAACATTATCACGTCGGATAATGTTTTTTTCTGCGGAGAAAATTTTCCAACAAAGAAAATCATGTCCGCTGAAGAAAAAGCAAGGTTTGTTTCTTCCGACCGCGGGGAGTAATTTTTCCTTATTGAATGCATTTTTATGTCTTCCATTTTTTTTTGTGCGCCCAGAAGTATTTTTTCCTGTATAAAAAAAGAACCGGATGAGATTATAACCGCAAAAAATATTATGGGAAAAGCTACCCTCAGAACGCTTATGCCGGAAGCACGCATACTCAAAACTTCATTATGACGGTTCAGTTCGCCAAAAGTATAAAAAACACTTATTGGCAGAGAAAACGGGCTTACGGTTAAAAATATCATAGGAATCATATTAAGATAATAAGAAATAAGTGTATTTATCGGCGGCTTGGATTTTAAGATATCAGAGAGGGTGTAGGAAATATCTATAATAAAATAAAGCGTAATGAAAACGCCTAGTATAAATAAGTAGCAGAAAAGAATATTTTTTAATATGTATTTATCTAAAATGCGCATTTTTATACAAAAAGAAGCCTCCTATGGCGGCTATTGCTATATTTGGAAACCACATACCCAAGAAAGGGTCCAGTAGGCGGTATTCTATAAGAGTTTCGGCAGGTATAAAGAGAAGAAAATATACAAGTGCAGTAAAAGCCGCGATTCCGAAATTTATTGATTTTTCTCTGTGCCTCACAAGAAGCGAAACTCCAAAGCCGAGCAACGTAAAGGTGAGCATAGAGAAAGAAAAACTTATTCGTTTATGCAGTTCCGCTTCCAGCTCTCTTGTGCCAACCCCCAGCTGTTTATAGTTTTTTATTTTTTCCAGCAGTTCTTTGATATACATATCTGCCGGCTTTTTTTCTACCTTCACCGTCTTTTTGTCGGAGATAGGTATGTCCATAAAAAATATTTCAAAATTAAGGCGGAATAATTCTTTTTTGTCGTTGGCGGAATTTTCGTCCCTGAAGCCGTTTTCAAGCTTCATTTTAAGGATATTTTTTTCAACAACAAATTCTCCTTTTTTTGCGTAAGTTACGCGGCTGACACCTTCTTTGTCGCTTACTTCATAAATAAATATATTTTTTAATTTGTTTTCGTCTTTATCTGATACGTAAAGGATGTAGTTAGGAAAAGTTTCCATAAATACTCCGGGCTCTATCAGGGAAGAAATATTTTTAGATTGCACATTTTTCATCTGCACACGATAGCTATAATGGAAATAAGGGTCGATTTTATCATTTATGACATAAAGGCAAAGAGAGAACATAAAACCAATAATCAGAAAAATATTAAGCAGTTTGAGAGATGAAACTCCGGCTACATTCATCGCAACTATTTCGTTGTCGGAAATAATTCTGCCCATAGACAAAAGAATACCGAACAGAAAAGAAAACGGCAGGGTGTAACGCAGTAGATTTACCAGGTATGGCGCGCATATTTTTAAGGCCATACCCAGGTCCATACCCTTTTTTATGACCATCTGGGAAGCCATCATCAGATTTACAAGCAGCATTAATAGAGTTGCAAAAAGCAGAGAAAAGAAAAAGGTAGTAAAAAAATCCTTTAAAATGTAATTACGTAATATTTTCATTATATTCTATGTTTTTGAAAAAGTTATTATTGTAATCAAAGCCCCTTTTTCTTGCAGGCCGAAGGCGCATTCTTTAACGGTTGAACCGGTAGTAAAGATGTCATCCAGGAGCATAATTTTTTTATTTTCCAATTTTTCCTGCACACTGAAAATCCCTTTTATATTGTTTCGGCGGGATTTATTATCCAATTTTGTCTGGGATAAGCTTTCCCTGGTAGCATAGATTATATCATCTTTAAAGGGAATTTTGAAATAATTTGCTAAATATTGTGCTAATAACCCTGCCTGGTTGTAGCCTCTGTCGCGCAGCTTGGTTTTATGTAATGGTACTGCAGTTACAATATCATAACCGTAAGGCTCAAAGCCGATACGTGTCAGGTGTTTTATCATCAGAGAGGCGAATAGCTCAACAAGAAAATCATAATTTTTATATTTAAACAGATGCGTTAATTCTATCACGGGGCTTTTATATTTTGTTACACAAATCAATTTTTCGTAAGGAACGGTTGTTTTCGCGCATCTTGTACATACTTTTTCTTTCTTATTATTAAGCCGGCCGCAACAAAAAGGGCACAATGGGGGATAAAGAAATTCAATTTTATCAAGGCATTTTGGGCAAAGATATCCTTCAGGTATTTTTTCGTCGCACACAAAACAAATCCTTGGTATAAGAATATCTTTCAGTGCCGCCAGATAATTCGTTAACACAACCCATATTTTAAAGTCTTTTAGGGCGTTTGTAAACCTCGATTGCAAAATCATATTTATGGTAGTAAAATATGCCTTCAAAAAGGAGGCATTTATGAATAAAAAAACAACTTTTTTTGTTGCCGTAATTACGTTTTTATTGTCGGCAAATTTGTTTGCCCAGGAAGTAAAATCAATTAAGTTGCCTCAGCCGGATATGCAGGGAGGAAAACCCTTGATGCAGGCCTTAAAAGAAAGAAAATCAAGCCGTGATTTTAGCCCTAAGAAGCTTTCTGTGCAGACGATTTCAGATTTATTGTGGGCTGCTTATGGGGTAAATAGAGCGGAATCGAAGGGCAGAACTGCTCCTTCCGCAATGAATATCCAGGAAATAGATATATATGTTGCACTTTCTTCGGGCTTATATTTATACGATCCTTTCAAGAACGTACTTCAGCTTATTGTGGCAGAGGACATAAGAGGCGCAACCGGTAAGCAGCCCTTTGTCAAGGAAGCACCGATAAACCTGATTTTTGTTGCAGACCTTTCTCGTGCGCAAAAATTGGGAGAGAGCAAAGAATTCGATACGGCTTGCGATACGGGTTTTATCAGCCAGAATGTTTATCTTTATTGTGCCTCCAGCGGGCTGTCTACTGTTGTGCGTGGCTGGTTTGATGAAGGAGAACTTTATAAAGCAATGAAACTAAAATCCAATCAGAAAATAATTCTTACGCAGACAGTCGGGTACCCTAAATAAAGACACCTGCAATTTAACATGGATAGAATATATTTTGACTACAATTCAAGCACTCCTCTGGATAAAAGAGTGCTTAAAAAAATGCTTCCATATCTTACGGATAATTTTGCCAATCCATCTGCAATTTACAGCCTTGCGCAAAAAGCAAAAAATGCCATTGAGGACGCGAGAATTTCTGTTGCCAATTTACTTGGAGCAAAACATAGAGAGGTAATTTTTACAAGCGGCGGCACAGAAGCAAATAATCTGGCGATAAAAGGGTTTTGCTTTGCAAATCGCGGCAAGGGCAGTCATATCATTACTTCAAAAATAGAACATTCTTCTGTTTTGAATGTTTTTAATTTTTTGGAAACAAAGGGTTTTAAGGTGACGTATCTTGGCGTTGATGGCGATGGCGTGGTTGATGTTTCGCAGCTTGAAGAATGCTTAGACAAAGAAACTATTTTAGTTTCAGTAATGCACGCAAACAACGAAATCGGGACTATCCAGCCGGTTGAAAAAATAAAATCCCTCTGCGATAAGCGCAAGGTGTGTTTTCATACCGACAGCGTGCAGACTTTCGGAAAAATAGACGTTAACGCATCCTTTGCCGACTTGATTACTGTTTCTTCACACAAAATCTATGGCCCCAAAGGAGCAGGGGCATTATATGTTAGAGGCGGTATAAATATTGAGCCGCTTTTACACGGCGGGCATCAGGAAGATGAATTGCGTCCTGGTACGGAAGCTGTTGCTTCAATCGTAGGTTTTGGAGAGGCGGTTAGCTTAAGGCTTCAGGGAATGAAAACAGAGGAAATCAAAATAAAGAAAATGAGAGATGCCTTGGAAAACGGCATTCTCAAAGCGATAAAGGGGGTAAAAGTTAATGGACATCCGCAAAATCGGCTATATAATACTTTGAATATTTGCATTGATGGAGTTGAAGCTCAGAATCTTGTAATAAACCTTGATACGAAAGGTTTTTATGCCTCGAGTGGCTCCGCCTGCCAGGCTCGCGTGCCGGAAGTTTCATATGTTCTACTCGCTACAGGTATGAGCCCTAAAGATTGTTCCGGCGCTTTACGTTTAAGTTTGGGCAAGTTTAACAAGGAAAGCGATATTCGCGCTTTGCTTAAAACATTGCCGGGAATCGTAGAAAATTTAAGGGGATCCGGAAGCCATGGATAAATTAATTGAGAAAATCTTAGAGTTAAAAGGAAAAAAGAAAGCGCTGATTTTGGCGCATAATTATCAGATTCCCCAGATACAGGATATTGCTGATTTTGTGGGCGATTCCCTTGAATTGTCAAAAACTTCCAAGGGGGCAACCGCCCCTTTAATCGTTTTTTGCGGAGTTCGGTTTATGGCCGAAACTGCAAAGATACTGTCAAAAGATAAAAAAGTACTTCTGCCTGCTCAAACTGCGGGATGTCCCTTAGCCGAAACTATAAATGCCGGAGACGTCCTTAATTTACGTAAAATGCACCCTGATGCATGGGTTGTAAGCTACGTAAATACCTCTGCTGAAGTAAAAGCTGTAAGTGATGTTTGCTGCACTTCCGGCAACGCGATAAATGTTGTTAAGAACGTTCCAACGAAAGATGTAATATTCGTGCCTGATAAAAATCTTGGCTGGTGGGTTAAGAAGAACTTACCGGAAAAAAATGTAATATTGTGGCATGGCGGCTGCTACGTGCATGAGCAGTTTACTTTAGATGACTTACTCGAGGCAAGAAAGAAATTTCCGGAAGCGGAAATTATAGTTCATCCTGAATGCAGGAAAGAAATCCTTGAAAAATGCGATTTTGTTGCTTCCACCGCAGGCATGCTTAAGAGGGCAAAGCAGTCAAGTGCAAAAACAATCATTATAGGCACAGAGGAAGGTTTACTGCATAAGCTGAGAAAGGAAAATCCCGATAAGCAATTCTTTTCTCTTGGAATTTCCCGAACCTGTATAAACATGAAAAAAACAACATTAAACGAGCTCCTTGTTTCATTAGAAAAAGAAATATACGAAATCAACCTAGATGAAGCAATTATCGAAAAAGCCGGGCTTGCTTTGGAGCGAATGGTGCAGTATATCTGATGTTTCCTGCCTCCCGTATCCCGCTAATCCCTAAATCCAATGATGAAAAAGAAAACTAAAGTAGCAGTTGGCTTAAGCGGAGGAATTGACTCAAGCTTTGCCGCATATATTTTAAAAAAACAGGGCTATGATGTGTGCGGTTTTACTCTCAAATTCTATCCCGAGGAAAACCGTTGCTGCGATTTAGACGGCCTGTATCAGGCGCAGCGCCTCTGCAGTAAGCTCGACATACCCCACTATACAATAGATACCACTGATTTTTTTAAAAAGGAAATTGTTGATTATTTTATAACAAGTTATTTATCCGGGCTTACTCCTAACCCCTGCTCTTTTTGCAACCGGCTGGTTAAATTCGGGTATCTTTTTGAAAAAATAAGAGCAATGGGTTTCAACTTCCTTTCAACCGGCCATTACGCGAGCATAGTAAAAAGAAAAAAACATTTGCTGCTAAAATGCGCAAAAGATATTGTAAAGTCCCAGGAATATTTCTTGTCGTTGATTAAGCCGGAAATTTTGCCCTATCTTATTTTTCCTTTAGGCAGCTACACAAAAGATAAAGTTAAAAAAATATCTCAAAAAGAAAAACTTATGTTTCAGGAGAGAAAAGAAAGCCAGGATATCTGTTTTGTAAAAGAAAAACAATATTACAATTTCATAGAAAAAACGCTCAAAGACCCGCAAAATTATTATGGTAACATCCGTCATATAAACGGCAAAATTTTAGGCAGGCACAAAGGCATATATTATTTTACTTACGGCCAGCGCACCGGCCTTGGTATAAGCTGGCATGAACCATTGTATGTTTTAGAGGTTAACGAGCGGGATAATGCTGTTATTGTAGGAGAAAAAAAATACCTGGCTAAAGAAAATTTCAGCGTAAAGAATATAAATTCTTTTGTCAATTGGAAGAGTTATTTTCCGGATAATAAGTTAACCGATATCAAGGTAAAAATACGCTATAATTCCAAATTATACGATTGTGTTCCGGAATTAAAAGGAGAAAGAATCTTAGTTACCCTTAAAACCGCAGCTGAGGCAATAACCCCCGGGCAGATTGCTGTTTTCTATCACAAGGGCGCAGTTTTAGCCGCAGGTGTTATCGAGAAAGATGATTTCGCTAAGTAAAAAATACACAGTTCTAAAGAGAAAAATACTCAATCTAAGAGCAGCCGTAATTGCATTTTCCGGAGGCACTGACAGCTCTGTTTTAGCTAAAATTGTTTTTGATTGTTTAGGTAAAAACGCAATTGCGGTAACCACCAAATCCGCTACCTATAGCTCTGCCGACTTAAAAGAAGCAACAAAAACAGCAAAGCTGATAGGGATAAGGCATATAATTATAAAAACCAATGAATTTAAAAATAAAAAATTTATAAGTAATCCTCCAGGCAGGTGTTATTGGTGCAAACGTGAACTATTCATTAAATTAAAGGCTCTTGCAGGTAAATATAAAATAAAAAACATTTTAGACGGTACAAACAAGGATGATTGTTTTGACGTGCGGCCAGGGTTTGCAGCAAATAAAGAATTCAATATTATAAGCCCTTTTCTTGAGTGCGATTTAACGAAGGCCGATATAAAAAAATTGGCTGGCAAACTAAATATTCGCCAAAAGTCACCTAACGCCTGTCTTGCTTCACGTATACCTTTCTGCGAAAAAATCACTCCAGAAAAATTGGCAAAAATAGAAAGAGCGGAAAACATTTTGCGAGAATACTTAGGGGATAAAAACATATTGCGCGCACGTGACCATGGCAACATTTTGCGCATAGAAATTGAAAATAAACAATGGACTAAGCTTGGTAATTCTGGTATAAATAACCTTATAAAAAAATTGAAAAAGATAGGCTACAAATACATAACAATTGATTTGGAAGGCTATATTCCGGCGGGATTAAGATAAGAGGCTAAGTCTAGCCTTAACTTTAAGGAGGAATCATAATGAAAGGAAGAAATATTTTTTTAATTATCTCCCTGCTAATCATCGGCCTCATTGGTTGCTCCAAGGCGCCAAAAAAGGTTATGATTGATAGTTTTGAAGGGCAGATTGACAAGGAAACAGTTGATTACGGAGCTGCAGAAGGCTCTTTATTAAAAGTAGAAGCCGATGCCAGTATTAAAATGTGCGGCGCTCAGTCACTGAAAATTGATTATGAGCTTAAACCTTCAGGCTACATGTGGATAGCGCGTGGATATAACCTTGACGTGAAAGGTGCGGCTAAATGGGAAGTCCCTCCGCAAGATATAAAATGGCGCGCTTATAATGCTATAAGTTTACAAATGTATGGTTCAAACAGCGGCGGGGTCGTTGCTTTTGACATAAAAGACAAAGGCGGAGAAATCTGGCGATACATAATTGACGATGATTTTACCGGCTGGAAAGAGATAATATGCCCGTTTAAAGATTTTTTCCCGCGCAAAGATTGGCAGCCGGATAGCGCAGCTAAAAATGAAACGCTGGATTTTCCTGTTATGAGCTTTCAATTCGAACCGCGCCTTCCGGGAAAAGGCGTTTATTATTTTGATTGTGTGAAATTACTCCGCGTAAAGAAATAATTAGAAACGCCCTGCAGGAAAAAATTTCGTATGCATGCGGAATTTGTTGTTAAGAGTTGTTTCAATTCCCCGGGCCTGGGTGTGCTTGCTTCCGGAGACATCGTGGATGGATCTATTGAAGAAGGTTCGCAGGGAAAAACCCCGGCAGGTAAGCTTGTTACGGTAGTACGTATGGATATAAACGGCGTTAAAGTAAAAATTGCCCGTATAAAAGAAAAAGTAAATGTTATCATCAAGGGCGTAACCATTACAGACGTGCATCCGGGAATGAGTATTAATTTTTTTTAACCATTTTTATTGCCGGTAATTTTTATGCATATCAAGAATAGATTAAAACGCTGGTTTAAATTGCGCTTTTTTATTACCTATCCATTCGGTTTGTTTGTTTTATTATTCTGCAGCCCCACAAAAGAATCATTCACTCCCGGTATTTGTTTCGTGATTTTAGGCTTAATCGTGCGGCTTTGGGCAAACGGTTATGCTATTAAAACACATAAACTTACGACTTCAGGCCCTTATTCTGTTGTGCGTAACCCCCTATATCTTGGCACTATGCTAATTACCATAGGTTTTATGATAATGCTAAACACCTCTTATGCAGGCCTTGGTTTCGTAATAATCATGGCTGCGGTATATTATCGTACTATCAGGCACGAGGAGCGGGCATTAACCGAAAAGTACGGGAAAATCTATCTTGGCTATAAGGATAAAGTGCCGATGATAATTCCTACTTTTTTCAGGTATAAAAAACAGGAGAAATGGCCTTTTAGTTTCGGCCGCATAATTGAAAATAAGGAATATAAACTTTTCATATGGGTAATTAATATCGCGATAATTTTTAGATTTAAAGGATACTTCTTGATAGACCACGAAAGCATGGATGCAAAAAAATGGTCTCTTGTTGCTTTATTTATTGTTTTAGCGGCAATAGATATAGGAGGAGAGATCGTAAAATGGCATAAAAAAAGAAACAAAGGTCATGCTTCACATCAAAAATAAGCAACCTGCCCGTCTTACTGTTATCGAAATTTATAATTATAAAAAATGAATAATTACGATATAGCTATCATAGGAGCGGGCCCAGCCGGAATAACAGCTTCTATAGGCGCTGCGTTTCTGAAGAAAAATGTAATTTTACTGGAAAAACAAAATTCTATAGGCAGGAAAATTTCTGTCTGCGGCGCGGGCAGGTGTAATTTTCTTAATGAAAAGCTCAACGAAAGTTTCTATAACAGCCAAGCGCAGAAGCTTGTAAAATCTGTTTTTGACCAGTTCGGGAAAAATGAAATACTTGAGTTCTTCGACAAACTTGGGCTTAAATATTACTCGCAGGAAGGGCGATTCTTTCCTGTCACTAACCAGGCGGCTTCGGTTTTAAAGATATTGGAAATTTGGGTTAAAAAACTTATAATTCCGGTTGAGTTGGGGTTTGAAGTAATTGAGGTAGTTAAAGATAAAGACAGTTTTATTATAAAATCAAAAAATTCACAAAAAGTAAATTGTAAGAAAGTTATATTTGCGGCAGGCGGCAAAGCTTATCCTGCGCTGGGTTCAAGTTTAAGCCTTTATGCCATGGCGGCCAAATTTGGCCATCGTATAGTTACACCGGTGCCTGCCGCCGTGCCTTTGGTAGTTAAGGACCAGTTCTGCCATTTTTTACAGGGGCAGAAAATATCTTCCAAAGTAAAATGTATTATTGACGGAAAAATAGCTCGCGAGGCAGATGGAGAAGTCCTTTTTACCAAATACGGCTTATCCGGCACGGTAATACTTGACATAAGCGAAGAGGCATCTCTCGCCATAAACAGGTATAACAAGAATGTAAAAATAGAAGTAGACATGGCCCCGTTTATCAAAAAAGAAACCCTTGAAGCGGAATTAGTTCAAAGATTAATTAAGGGATTCAGCGCAGAGGACCTGATAGCGGGAATATTGCCCAATAAATTCGCAAAAGCATTAAAGGCGCCGCTTGAAGAAAAAAATATCAAAGCAATAGTATCCGCTCTAAAAGGAAAAGCCTTTAACGTCTTAGGTACCAGAGGCTGGAACGAGGCGGAATTTACATCCGGAGGAATAAGCCTTGATGAAATAGATGAAAAAACCCTTGAGTCAAGGCTGGTAAAAGGCTTGTATATGGCAGGTGAAATTTTAGATGTAACCGGTAAGTGCGGCGGGTATAATTTAGCCTTTGCCTGGGCTTCAGGCTATTTAAGTGCAAAATATGCAGCAAGCGCGTAGAATAATACTTGCTTCCAAGTCAAAAGCAAGAAAAGATTTGCTTAAGCAGATAGGCCTTAAGTTTTCCGTATATGTTTCAAAAGCCAAAGAAAGCCACGCTTTAAATACGGGTTGCGGTCGGCTTGTCGTAAGAAACGCACTTATCAAAGCAAAAGATGCAGCAAGAAAATTCAATACCGGCGTAGTTATCGCAGCAGATACTGTTGTGCTTGCGGGTGATAAAATAATAGGTAAGCCAAAAACTTTAAATGAAGCATTCAAAACGCTTAAAACTATTTCAAAAAAACCGCAATGGGTTTATACAGGCTTAGCCGTAATTGACATAGATGGAAACAAGACATTTACGGACTATGAAAAAACAAAAATTTATATGCTGTCTTTAAATGACAAGCAGATAAGAAATTATTTTAAAAAAGTTTCTCCTTTGGATAAGGCAGGCTCGTTTGATATCCAGGGGTTAGGCGGCATATTTATTGACCGTATTGAGGGTTGCTTTTATAATGTAGTAGGTCTGCCGCTTGCCAAATTGGCAAAGCTGCTTGAGAGGGCAGGAATTGATATATTTTGATTGGAAAGGATAGAAGCACATATCCGCGTATAAATCAGCGGGAATCCGCTTCTATAAAAAATAAATAAAATGAAACATTTTCATAGGCCAAAACAGACGGGATCCTTGGCTGACGAGCTTTTTGAATATAAGTCTTTAGAGAAGAAAAAGCTAAAGATTGCTATTGCCATAACCGGCATAACCATGCTTATTGAAATCGTGGGAGGAATTCTTACAAACAGCTTGGCGTTAATAAGCGATGCCGGCCATATGTTTACACATCTTTTTGCTTTAGCCATAAGCACTGCCGCAATTGTTTGTGCCGGCAGACCGGTTTGCCATCACAGGACTTTTGGTTTTTACCGTATTGAAATTTTGGCAGCCTTCCTAAACAGCTTATTTATCTTTGCAATTACCATCTGGATTTTTATAGAAGGCGTGCAAAGGATAATCCATCCCAGAGAAGTAATAGGCGTTGAGATGTTTGTCGTTGCCATGATAGGCTTAGTGGTAAATCTTGTAACAGCATGGATTCTCCATGGAGCGACCAAAGAAAGCTTGAACATCAAAAGCGCATTCCTGCATATGCTTGCTGACACTTTTTCATCGGTTGCAATAGTTATCGGCGCAATAATAATTTATTTTACAAAATGGAACATAATTGACCCTATTTTAAGTATAGGCATAGCTTTTATTATTTTAATCTGGGGTTGGGGGTTATTTAAGGATTCCGCAAATATATTGCTTGAAGCTGCGCCCAAAGGAATAGATAGCGATCAGATAACAAAAGTACTGATGGATTCTGTAACTGAGATTGAGGAAATAAACGATATACATATTTGGGAAATAACTTCAAAGATGTATTCTATGACTGCCCACGTTAAGATAAAAGGCGATGAAAGATGCGTGGATGTTAAAAGAATACTTTCCCGCATAAAGCAAATTGTTAATGAAAAATTCGATATAGAGCATACAACTATTGAGCTTGATTAGTTTGGCTAAAACAGAGATAATCTAATTGTGTAAAATATGCTTCCGGGCGCCTGTATACTGGGAAAATTTCCTGTTTTTGGGACAGGAAATTTTCCCAGAGCGCCTCGGAAGTTAATTTCTTCGCCTACGGCGAAGAAATTAAGGAGTTAATAATGTGGGATTATTCAGAAAAAGTAAAAGAATTCTTCAAGAATCCTCGCAATGTCGGAGAAATAGAAAATCCTGATGCGGTAGGCGAAGTGGGCAGCATTATTTGCGGAGATGCCCTTAGGCTCACTTTGCGTATAGACAAAAAAACAGAAAAGATAATTGATGCAAAATTTAAAACTTTCGGCTGCGCAAGCGCAATTGCTTCGTCTTCAGCGTTGACGGAGATTATTAAAGGCATGACCATTGAAGCGGCTTCTAAAGTTACTAATCAGGATATCGCAGATTATCTTGGCGGACTTCCTGAAGAAAAAATGCATTGCTCGGTTATGGGCATGGAGGCGTTGGAGGCGGCAATCGCAAATTACAGGGGCGCGCCAGCCAAAAAAGAAATGATTGGACAAGAGAAGATTGTATGCAAATGTTTTAGCGTAACAGACCAGAAGATAATCCGCGCCATAAAAGAGAATAATTTAAAAACAGTTGACGAGGTTACCCATTATACAAAAGCCGGAGGCGGCTGCGGGAAATGTAAACCGGAGATAGAAAGGCTTCTTAATGAATTCTGGGAGAAGGAAGAAACCAAGATTATCCAGCATAAAGAAGTACCCAGGAAGAAGAAGCTTACCAATCTTGAAAGAATTTCTCTTATTAAAGAAACAATGGAACGGGAAATCAGGCCACAGCTTAAAGCTGATGGCGGCGATGTTGAGCTTATCGATGTGGACAGGAACAAGGTCTATGTAAAATTTTTGGGTGTATGTTTGGGGTGTCCCTCGGCAGGAGTTACGCTGAAAGAGCTGGTTGAAGCTAGACTTCGTGAATTTATCGATAGCGACATAATGGTAGAAGAGGTTAAGGAATGAGGACAATTTATTTAGATAATAACGCAACAACTTCTGTTGCGCCGCAGGTTTATGAGGCAATGAAGCCTTTCTTGACTGAGGAATATGGCAATCCTTCCAGCATGCATGCTTTCGGCGGTAAAATAAAGAAAAATATTGATAGTGCGCGGGCTTCTGTCGCCAATTTAATAGGCGCAAATGATGTAAACGAAATAATCTTTACAAGCTGCGGCACAGAAAGCGATAATACGGCAATAATTGGAACTTTACGTTCGTACCCCGATAAAAAACATATTATAACTACAAAAGTTGAGCATCCAGCCGTGCTTAGCCTTTGTAAATACCTGGAAACGCAAGGGTATAGGCTTACTTATCTTGATGTAAATACTGATGGGTTGCTTGATTTAAATGAACTTAAAAGCGCAATTGACTACGATACTGCGATAATTTCTATAATGCATGCAAACAATGAGACGGGCGTACTTTTTCCGATAGACGAGATTGCTGAGATTGCAAGATTAAGAGGCGTAGTTTTTCATACGGATGCCGTGCAATCTACCGGAAAGATAAATTTGGATATGAAAAAAATTCCGGTAGACCTTTTGTCTTTATCGGGGCATAAGCTTCACGCCTCAAAGGGTGTAGCTGCTTTATATGTGCGAAAGGGGACAAGATTTTCTCCATTTTTAATCGGCGGACACCAGGAACAGGGCAGGCGGGGTGGCACTGAAAATGTTGCTTCAATAGTTGGCCTCGGTGTTGCCTGTGAGCTGGCAAAGAAAAATATGAATGAAGAAATTGTGCGCGTTAAAAACTTAAGGGATAAATTGGAAGGCGGAATTGTAGAAAAAATTTCCAATGTGCGCGTAAACGGGCACAAAGAAAAACGCCTGCCAAATACAACGAATATTGGCTTTGAATTTATAGAAGGCGAATCTATCCTGCTTAAACTTGATGAAAAAGGCATAGCCGCGTCTTCCGGCTCAGCCTGCACCTCAGGCTCGCTTATGCCATCTCATGTTTTGCGGGCTATGGGTATACCTTTTACCTTTATACAGGGTTCTATAAGATTCAGCCTAAGCCGCTACAATAGAGAAGAGGACATTGACTATACCCTTGAACATTTACCTGCAATTATAAAACTTCTGCGTTCAATTTCTCCTTACAGTAAATAAAAATCATACCAGCATTAAGTTTTTAGGTTAATATCAGCCTAGTTAAAAATTTTCTGAAATAACCTTGACATCTACTTAATTATATTGTATACTCTACTAAGTTTATAGAGATAGTATAAATACAGCAGAAACATAAGGAGAAAACATGAAAATAACCTACAAGGGAGATTACGCATTAAAAGCAGTTTTAGTTTTGTCTATAAAATACGGTAGCGGGGTTGTAACTATACATGAATTAGCAAAAGAGGCAGATATACCGATAAAATTTCTTGAACAGGTGTTGCTTGAGCTTAAAAGAGGTGGGTTTGTAGAAAGCAGGCGCGGCAAAGTTGGAGGGTATTTCTTGGCGAAAAAACCATCGCAGATAAAAATAGGCGATGTAGTCAGGTTTGTTGACGGGCCGATTGAGCCGATAACCTGCGTGGAGAAGGATTATTCCGGTTGTCGGGACGTCTATAGGTGCGCATTCCGCGGTATATGGCAGGATGTTACACGCGCAATCAGCGGGATAATTGATAATATTACATTTGAGGATTTAGCTAGTCAGACAAAAAGCCGGCAAGAAGTGTGTTCATATTCAATATAAAATAAAATCGTAATTGATCAATTGGAGCAAAAGATGAATAAGGGTAAAACAGATAAAAATATTGTTAATGATGCAATCATAAAAGATATAAGCGACTCGGTTCATAATTTAAGATACGGAACTGTTACTATAACTGTTCATAATTCGAAGATAGTCCAGGTAGAAGTTGCGCAAAAAAACCGTTTTGATGATGTGTGGTTAGTCGAAGGAGGTGGGATATAAAGAGAAAGAAATTTTTTTAACCGGACATTCCGGACAGTTTTTATAATAAATATATATAGCAGGCATCACCAGATAACTGGATAACCTTGCCCAAGAAAGATTTAGGAGGTTATCCAATGAAGAAACTTTTAATAGTACTACTTACAGCAGGCACGATAGTAAATATACCAGCTCTTTCTCATGCAGGTCCCCCGTTCAACGACTTAGAGGGTAAAGGTGGCGTGGCATTTAACCCGCTGGCTTACGTTGCTGATTCCACAGAAGAAGGCAGTCATTTGACAGTCAAGGGTGCGGATATTATAGGTAAACCTCGGTTTGGTGCATGGTATGTGAATCTTCCTGATTCGAAAATCGACTGGACTGCTTTTGGCGTTGCCGATACTTTATTTAAGAGAGTTGAGCTTTCCTATGGTTATGAAACAATTAACTGGGAGGATCACCCGACGTTTCACAAGAATAATATCGGCGCAAAAGTGCTGCTTTTAGATGAAAATTCTTTTGGTACGCAATTTGTTCCGGCATTTTCAATCGGCACTGTGTATAAGACAACCAGCGCCAACAGTTTGCATCAGCTAGGACTTCCTTTACGCACAACCGGTGTTGACTGGTATGCTGTAGCAACAAAGACTATCACTCAAACTCCGGTGCCGGTGATTATTTCGGGAGGATTACTTTCTTCTCAGGAATATGTTACAGGCGTACTTGGTTTTCACAACGACAGAGAATTAACCGGTTTCGGTAACATTGATATAGTTTTGCCGCATGGTTTTGTGGTTGGTTACGAGTTCAAGCAGGGAGAGCAATTTGATGATGGATATAAAAACGCTAACTATTGGGATGCGCATCTGGCCTGGCTTGCAAACAAAAATCTTGCTATTATTGCAGCCTATACCTATACAGGCAATGTTGAAGCTGAAACAACTAGAACTGGCCTGGGAGGAGGATTTGTGATAAGCGCTCAGTATGCATTTTAGTAATAATCATTATGAGTAAGCAGTGCTTGCCCATAATGATCCAAGAGAGGAGGTTAGATGAGTAAAATTGATGACAAATTAAAAATTGAAACATTAGCCTTGCATGGAGGGCAGGAGCCGGACCCTACAACCGGTTCCCGGGCAGTTCCGATTTATCAGACAACATCCTATCAATTCAAAGATACGGAACATGCAGCTAATCTTTTCGGCCTGAAAGAATTCGGCAATATTTATACCCGTTTGATGAATCCGACTACTGATGTATTGGAAAAGAGGGTAGCTCTTTTGGATGGCGGCGTTGGCGCACTGGCAACCGCAAGCGGACAAGCTGCAATTACATTAGCCCTTTTAAATATCGCGCAGGCAGGGGATGAGATAGTTTCTGCCGATAATCTTTACGGCGGAACCTATAATTTGTTCCACTACACTTTTGCACGTTTGGGAATTAATGTTAAATTCGTAAAATCAAATGACCTGAAAGCATTTAAGGAAGCAATAACTAAAAAAACAAAAGCTATTTATGCAGAGTCTATTGGTAACCCCAAGCTTGACGTTACAGATTTAGAAGGTATTTCAAAATTAGCGCATGCAAACGGTATTCCTTTTGTGCTGGATAATACTGTCTCGCCTTACATCCTGCGGCCGATTGATTTTGGCGCTGATATAGTTGTATATTCGGCTACAAAGTTTATAGGCGGACACGGTACCTCTTTGGGCGGGTTGATAGTTGACTCGGGAAAATTTGACTGGACCAACGGGAAGTTTCCCTTAATATCAGAACCAGATCCAAGCTATCATGGTATAAATTTTGTAGAAGCCCTAAAACCTTTAGGCAATATCGCATATATTATTAAAGCAAGAGTGGCTCTTTTAAGGGATTTGGGCCCGGCCCTATCTCCTTTTAATGCTTTTCTCCTGTTGCAAGGGCTTGAGACATTGCATCTTAGAATGCCAAGGCACTGTGAAAATGCTTTGGCGGTTGCAAAGTATCTCTCAAAGCATAAAAAGGTAAGCTGGGTTAATTACCCAGGGTTAGAAAACAGCCCGGAGAAAGAAAAAACAAAGAAATATCTTAACAAAGGCGCAGGCGCAATTATAGGCTTTGGCGTCAAGGGCGGTTTAGCCGCAGGCAAGAAGTTTATTGAGTCATTGGAATTGATCTCTCATCTTGCCAATGTCGGTGATGCTAAAAGCTTAGCGATACATCCTGCGACAACTACGCATCAGCAATTGACGGAGAAAGAACAACTGGCAACGGGCGTTACCCCGGATTTTATACGGTTATCTATAGGCATTGAGCATATTGATGACATTGTCGCCGATATTGAGCAGGCATTACAAAAGGCAATTTAAGGAGGAAAACATGAGTAGAATTTTTAATGATATAATCCAAACCATAGGCAATACCCCGCTGGTTAAATTAAACCGCGTGACAAAAGGTTCAAAAGCAACAGTGCTGGTCAAGCTGGAATCTTTTAATCCACTCTCAAGCGTTAAGGACCGTATAGGCGCAGCGATGATAGAAGCTGCAGAAAAAAAAGGGCTTTTGAAGGAAGGCTCTGTGATTATTGAGCCAACCAGCGGCAATACCGGTATAGCGCTTGCGTTTGTAGCGGCAGTAAAAGGATACCGTCTTATCCTTACTATGCCTGAAACCATGAGTGTTGAGCGCAGGCAGCTATTAAAAATATTTGGCGCAGAACTTGTTTTGACAGATGGAGCTAAGGGTATGAAAGGCGCGATAGAGAAGGCGGAGGAATTGCATAAATCTACCCCGGGCAGTTTTATGCCGCAGCAATTCAACAATCCGGCTAATCCCGAAATTCACAGGAAAACAACTGCCGAGGAGATATGGAATGATACGGATGGTAAAATTGACATACTTGTTGCCGGTGTTGGCACTGGCGGAACGCTTACCGGGGTTTCGGAAGTTATCAAGAAAAAGAAAAAGGATTTTAAAGTAATTGCTGTTGAGCCTGTTGATTCGCCTGTTTTGTCAGGAGGCAATCCCGGCCCGCACAAAATTCAAGGCATCGGTGCAGGTTTTGTGCCGCAGGTTTTAAACAAAGATATTATTGATGAAGTTATTCGTGTTTCCAATGATGACGCAGGCAAGGTAGCCAGAGAGCTTGCGAAATTAGAAGGAATTCTTGCGGGTATTTCAAGCGGCGCAGCGCTTTGGGCTGCTTTGGAAGTAGCTAAACGAAATGAAAACAAAGGCAAAATCATTGTGGTGGTGCTGCCGGATACCGGAGAAAGGTATCTTACGACATGGCTTTTCCAGGATGCTAAATAGTTACTTAAAAATTTGGACAAAACCTTAGTAACGTAATAAAATAGATAAAGTTTGAAAGTGGCTTTTTGTTTGGCATAACAATACGCGTTAGGTTTAAATATAGCTTTAAAGGAGTAAGTGATGACCAAAGCAGGCGTCGGCACAATTGAAACAAACTATTTTACTTTTGCTAGCCAGCAGGATGAGTTTATCCTTGAGAGCAAGGAGAAGTTGTGTCCGGTTGTCATTGCTTATGAAACTTATGGTACGCTTAATAAGGAAAAATCAAATGCGGTTTTAATTTTACATGCTTTATCCGGTGATGCGCATGCTGCAGGTTTACATAAGGGCGAGGATAAACCCGGATGGTGGGACAATATGATTGGCCCGGGTTGCGCTTTTGATACGGAAAAATATTTCGTTATCTGTCCAAATGTGCTTGGAGGCTGCCGCGGCTCAACCGGCCCGGCAAGTTTAAACCCCAAAACTAATAAACCTTATGCGTTAGATTTTCCGGTTATTACCATAGGGGATATGGTAGCAGCGCAAAAAGCTTTGATAGATTCTTTTGGTATTGATAAGTTACTTACGGTTGTCGGCGGTTCAATGGGCGGTATGCAGGTTCTGGCATGGCTTGTTAAATATCCCGAAAGGATTCGTAGTGCCATACCGATTGCAACAGCCCTTCGACATACACCGCAGCAAATTGCTTTTGATGAAGTTGGCAGACAGGCGATAATGGCTGACCCTGACTGGAATTCAGGAAATTACTATGAAGGTAAACCACCGGACAGGGGTTTGGCTGTTGCCAGGATGATAGGCCATATTACCTACATGAGCGATATTTCCATGACTGAAAAATTCGGCCGGCAGAAAAAAAACAACAAACAGCCGTTTAAGTTTACTGCTGACTTTGAGGTTGAGGGGTATTTACGTTATAGGGGAGATAATTTTGTAAAAAGGTTTGATGCAAATTCTTATCTGTATATTACCAAAGCCATGGATAATTTTGATGCGTCGCAGAATAAACCATTCCATGAAGTGCTTTCCGGTAAATCCCTTAAGGTTTTAGTAATTGCGTTTAAGTCTGACTGGCTGTATCCAGCTTATCAATCAAAAGAAATAGTTAAAGCGTGTAAGTATGCGGGGATAGAGACGAGCTATTGCGAAGTTGATTCTACGTATGGCCATGATGCTTTTCTTCTGGAGACGAAAGAAGAAACGCATCTTATCTCGCATTTTTTAAAAAGTGTTTCACAAAAAAGGGGTAGAGCATGAAAAGCGATGAAATCATTAAAAGCGACCACAAGGCAGTGCTCGATATGGTTGAGTCAAATTCATCCGTGCTTGACCTTGGCTGCGGCGACGGAGACTTACTTGAGCTTCTGATTATGAAAAAAAATGTACGTGGACAGGGCATAGAGATAGACGAGCAGGCAATATACAGGTGTGTGGCGAAAGGTTTAAGCGTACTTCACGGCGACATTGACACAGGTTTATCCGAATATAAAGACAAAGCCTTCGACTATGTAATACTTAACCAAAGCCTTCAGCAGTTAAAGCATGTTGAAACTGTACTTTTTGACGCGTTAAGGGTGGGCAAAAAGGTAATAGTCGGTTTTCCGAACTTTGCTTATTGCAGAGCGCGCCTGCGCCTGTTTTTTAGAGGCAGAGTCCCCATAACGGCATCTCTTCCTTATACCTGGTATGAAACGCCAAACCTGCATTTTTTAAGCACGCTTGATTTCCTTGATTACTGCAAGGAAAAGAAAATAAAAGTTGAGCGCAAAGTTTATCTGGCTGCAGATAAGCGTATACAGATATTGCCTAATTTTTTTGCAAATATAGGGATATTTCTTATCTCTAAATAAAAAATGAACCCAGCCCCCATAAACACACTATAATTATCTGTAGAAGTATAACAAATTTTCCGAAAACAAGGGTTGGGGAAAAATAATCTTAGATAAAAAGGAAGGGCTGGGTGAATATAGTCTTAGTCGGTAATGCCAATGTCGGCAAAAGCGTTATTTTTAACGCGCTTACCAAGAGCTATGTAACTGTTTCAAATTATCCCGGCACAACCGTGGATATATCAAAAGGAATTACCAAGCTTGGGGCCCAGCCTTTTACGGTTTATGATACTCCTGGAATAAACAGCCTCATCGTTCATTCCGAAGATGAAAAAGTAACCCGCGATATACTTTCAAAAAGCGACATTGCCTGTGTTGTGCAGGTTGCTGACAGTAAAAACCTCAAGCGTTCGCTAGTGCTTACTCTTGAACTGCTCGAACTGGGCCTGCCTTTAGTGCTTAATTTAAATATGAGCGATGAAGCAAGGGAGCGCGGCATAAGTATAGACGTAAAAAAGCTTTCCCAAAAATTAGGCATAGATATTATTGAAACGGTGGCAGTAACTGGAGAAGGCGTGCCTAAATTAAAAGAGGCAATTTTAAAAGCAAAAGCTGCGCATCCGCTTAAAGTTTCTGCTACTGCCTCTTTTGATGAGATAGCCTCGCTTAGAAAAAAAAATCAGAAAATTGAAGAATTGTTAAGAGGTGTTTTACGTATTTCAAAACCAAAAGCAAAAAGCATATCTGAATTTGTAGGCAGTCTTACTGTGGGCTCTATAACCGGAATACCCATACTTATTGTTGTGCTTTTTGCAATGTATCTTTTTGTGGGTAGGTTAGCTGCTGTGTGGGGTGTGGACTTTTTTGAAAACACGATATTTGGCAGCTATATTAACCCTTTTTTGAGTAATATTATAGATAGATTTATTCCGGTCCCCGTTGTTAAAGAATTTTTGATGGGCCAGTATGGTATTATCAGCATGGCTGTCACCTATGCATTTGCCATAATATTTCCGATAGTAACCGCATTTTTTTTATTTTTCGGAATACTTGAAGATTCAGGCTACCTGCCACGGCTTTCTGTGCTATCGGATAAGGTTTTTAGAATAATCGGGCTTAACGGCCGGGCGATACTTCCGATGGTGCTTGGCCTTGGCTGCGGGACAATGGCAACGCTGACCTCGCGGATATTGGAAACAAAAAAAGAGCGAATTCTGGTTAGTATTATTCTAACATTGGCAATTCCCTGTTCCGCACAGCTAGGTGTAATCATGGCAATGCTTAGCCAGTTTTCGCTGAGGGCATTTCTTCTTTGGTTTTCCACGATTCTTTTCGTCATCGTCACTATTGGATTTTTATCTTCAAAGTTAGTACCTGGTAAACGCAGCCCATTTATTCAGGAATTACCTCCTATGCGATTTCCGCAGATTACAAATATTATTGTAAAAACCGGCGCCCGCCTTAAATGGTACTTAAAAGAAGCAGTGCCTTTGTTCATCCTTGGAACATTCGTACTTTTTGTGTCCGATAAAATAGGATTATTAAATTTAATAGAAAGAGTTTTAAGCCCTCTTATTGTTGCCTGGCTGCATTTGCCCAAAGAGGCAACCGCCGCGTTTATTATCGGCTTTTTACGAAGGGATTACGGCGCCGCTGGCTTGTATCAATTGGCAAGAGCAGGCGCACTTGATAAAATACAAATTTTTGTAAGCCTTATTGTAATAACCTTGTTTGTACCCTGCATTGCGCAGTTTTTTGTAACCGTAAAAGAAAGAGGGATAAAAGTCGCGCTTATGATTGCCGGTTTCGTATTTCTTTTTGCATTTTTAGCAGGAGGAATCATTGATCATTTATTGCGCTATTTGATTTTGGTTAAGGGTATCGCGGTTTTATAATACAAAAGGAGATAACCATGGATTATAACCAAAAAATCGAAGAAGCTTTAACAATAATCTGGGAAGAAAGAGAAAAGAAAATTTCCGATAAGGGTGCAATAGTAAAAAGATTCTTAAAGGCTGTCAACGAAGATGTTTCCGATAGCCTGTTAAGCGAAGGATTCGTCTTAATAGAAAAAGATATTATAAAATTTAGCAATAAAGGCGAATCTAAGGCAAGAGATATCATCAGGCGCCAGCGCCTTGCAGAGCGCCTTTTAATGGATGTGCTTGAGCTTGGCAGGAGGGAAGTTGATTCTTCGGCCTGCGCTTTTGAGCATATTTTGTCGAAAGAAGTTGAGGAAAGCATCTGCACGCTTTTGGGCCACCCTAAAGAATGTCCGCACGGCTTAAGTATTCCTCCGGGTGAATGCTGCGAAAAAACAAAAGGCCTGATTGAAAGTATTGTCATACCGCTGACCAGGCTAAAAGTTGCCGAGACAGGAAAAATTGTTTATGTTTTAACGAGAGACCACCCTCAGCTACACAGGCTTATGTCTTTTGGTATTGTGCCGGGGGCGAGGATCAAGCTTCATCAGACCAAGCCATCTGTTATAATTCAGGTTGAAGAAACACAAGTAGCGCTTGAAGAGGACATTGCAAAAGAAATTTATATTAAAAAATTATCGTAATATTAGAGGGGCGGCTTTATTTTAAGACAATAATATGGTATATTTATAATATGAAAGCAGGATATAAGGGTATAGTGGTATATGTAATTATCGCGGTGCTATTTAATATATTTGCGCCGGCGGTTGTTTATTCTTACGGCTCCAAACAATGCTCATGCTGCGCAACCAGTGATAACCACAGCAAGGCTAAATGCCATGACGCCAGGGATGTGTGTTTTTGCAAACACGTACGGATAGTCCAGGCGATAGTACCTCAGGCAGGTAGCTTGAATTATCGTATTTTTTGCGGTTATCGTGCGCCGATTTTGCATTTTTCTTACCGTTACTTATCAATAGACGATACCTTCCATCCGCCCAAAGCTTAAAGCTTCTCCGCAAGTAATTTTTTAACAAAAAAAGGAGAATATATGAAACAATATTTTATTGCGATATTTATCGCTCTGGCTATGTTTTGTAGTACCAATTTTGCACTGGCGGCAGAAAGCAATTGTTGCAAAAGCTGTGTATGCGCTAAGGGGAGCTGCTGCAAAGACGGCACATGCACCTGCAAAGGCGATTGCTGCAAAGACGGCACATGCAAATGCGCAGCCGGAAAATGTGGGGAAAAATGCACCTGCAAAACTAAATAAGAGTTTGCAGCGCTAGCTTTGAACTACACGAAAGGGGGCTTGTGCCCCCTTTCGGTTTTAATGAGGCAAAAAATTATTGACACTATACTTTAAGTTTGGTTTAATGAACCTGACTTAGGGGAGGCCGTTGTAACGGCCTGAGAGTTCCCGTAAACGGGATTACCCTTTGAACCTGTTCCGCAAAATGCGGAGTCATCCGGTTACGCCGGATGAACTGGATAATGCCAGCGTAGGGAAGGCGTAAGTATTATTAGTCCTTGTGTAGCTGGCACAAGGATTTTTTATTTTTAAGGCAGGAGGATGCTATGTTTGAAAGGGCTAGCGAGGCGCAAATAAGCAAAGCAATAGTTGGGGAGTTTTCCCGGTGGTTCCAGGAATATATAATTTCCGACGTGATCATTGTCGGCGGCGGTCCAAGCGGATTGATTGCTGCAAGGGAGCTATCTAATTCAGGTTTTAAAACATTGATAGTTGAAAGTAACAACTATATCGGCGGGGGTTTTTGGATTGGCGGGTATCTAATGAATACACTTACGTTCAGGGCTCCTTCCCAGGAAATCCTTGATGAGCTAAAAATTCCATATAAAGAAGTGGAGAAAAATCTATTTGTTTCTGATGGACCTGCTGCATGCTCTAAGCTTATTTCAGCCGCGTGCGATAGCGGCGTAAAAATTCTCAACATGACAAAATTTGACGATGTTGTGCTTCGTAACGGCAAGGTTGAGGGCGTTGTTATTAACTGGACTCCTGTTTCGGCTTTGCCAAGAGCTATAACTTGCGTTGACCCGATTTCACTGGAATCAAAAATTGTTATAGATGCGACTGGGCATGATGCGTGGGTTTGCAAAAGCTTAGAGAAGAGGAACTTGTTAAAACTTCAAACTTTCGGCCCTATGGATATCAACAGTTCAGAGGATGGAGTGGTTGAGAAAACCGGAGAAATTTTCCCTGGGTTGTTTATCTGCGGTATGGCTGTGTCTACTGCCTACGGCATATCCCGTATGGGCCCTACTTTCGGCGCAATGTTATATTCCGGGAAAAAGGTCGCTTCTCAAATAAAAGAAAAATTATCTTTAATAACCGTAGCCAATTTATAATAGAGGCAATATTTATTAATTACCGTAAAACAACATTTTGGAGGGCGTTATGCTTGATGAAATAAAAATTTCAAGGGCAATTATAGAATCGTATAAAAATAAACTTATCAATGCTTTGGATGTTGATGTGGCGATAGCAGGAGCAGGCCCTGCCGGTATGGTTTGCGGTTACTATCTGGCTTGCGCCGGCAAAAAAGTTGTTCTTTTTGAAAGAAAACTTTCTGTTGGAGGAGGAATGTGGGGCGGCGGAATTATGTTTAATGAAATTGTTGTGCAGGATGAGGCAAAGAGAATCCTTGATGAGTTTGGTATTAAAAATAGAGCCTATGAAAAAGGGTATTATCTCGCTGACTCGGTTGAGGCAGTTTCAGTCATTTGCGCAAAAGCTGTTCAGGCCGGTCTTAGAATATTTAATTTAATGAGTGTTGAGGATGTAATGGTGCGGAACAAAAAAGTGACAGGCCTTGTGCTTAACTGGACCGCGGTTGAAATGGCCAATTTACATGTTGACCCTATTACAATGCGTGCTAAATTTATAGTTGATGCTACCGGGCATCCGGCAGAGGTAGCCAGGATAGTTGAAAGAAAATCAGGGATAGCGCTTAAAACTAAAACCGGAAAAATAATGGGGGAAGAATCTATGTGGGCGGAAGTTGGTGAAAATACCATTGTAAAAAATTCAAAAGAAATTTGCCCGGGTTTATACGCGTGCGGTATGTGCGCAAATGCTGTGTTCGGCGGGCCGCGCATGGGCCCTGTTTTCGGCGGAATGCTTTTGGCCGGTGAAAAAGTTGCCGGGGATTTAATTAAGAAGCTTTAAACGAAAAATCCAGGCATCAAGGAGGCCATAATGGTTAAAACAAAAATTGACGCGTATGGTTTATTGAAAAAAATCAGGGAAGAAAAGCCGATTGTGCATCATTTGACCAATTGGGTTACTATCTACGATTGCGCAAATATCGTAAAAACCTTGGGTGCCTCTCCTGTTATGGCGCACGCAAGGGAAGAAGTTGCTGAAATGGCGGCAATTTCTTCAAGCCTTGTTCTAAATATAGGGACTCTTACACCTGATTTTGTGGAGGCAATGAAAATCGCGGCAAAGAGCGCAAATAAAAAAGGTATTCCTGTTATTCTTGATGTTTGCGGGGTTGGGGCAACACGTTTACGCGATGACAAATCTTTGGAGCTGCTCAACGAAGTGAAAATAGATATTGTTAAAGGAAATATTTCGGAGATTGCCAGGGCCTCAGGCGAAAACATAAGGACGAGAGGAGTTGATTCAGCTGAAGTTGAGCAGGATATGTTTACTGTTGCCGGCTGGCTCACAAAGAGGTTTAACGCCGTAGTTGTTGTAACAGGTAAGCACGACATCGTAAGAAACGCGGCAAAAAGCTATGTTGTTAAAAACGGGCACCCAATGATGACGCATGTTGTTGGAACTGGTTGTATGGCAGCTTCCGTCATAGGCACATTTGCCGCTGTCACAAAAGATTTGGCATATGCCGCTGCTTCGGCGCTTGTTTGTTTTGAAATCGCCGCTGAGCTTGCCGCAAAAAAAGCAAAAGGCCCTGCCTCATTCAAAGAGGCTATGTTTGACTGCCTTTTTAAGCTGGATGAAAAAACAATAAACAAAATGCAGAAAGTGACAGTATGAAAGGATACTATTTTATAACAGATAAGAATTTAAGCAGGCTGGGCAATTTAAGCGATGTAAGAAATGCCGTAAAAGCAGGCGTTAAAATTGTGCAATACCGCGAAAAAAATGCAGATGCAAAGGAAATGTATGAGGAAGCGCTTAAATTAAGAAAGATATGTAAAGGCGTATCCTTCTTAATAAATGACAGAGTTGATATTGCTCTTGCGGTTGGCGCAAGCGGCGTCCATTTAGGGCAATCTGATATGCCGTATAAGGTTGCCAGAAAATTACTCGGAAAAAATAAGATTATAGGTATCACCGTGCATAATGTAGAGCAGGCTGTGCTGGCGCAGAAAGCAGGAGCTGATTATGTCGGCGTTTCTCCTGTGTTTGAAACTAGGACCAAGCCTGACGCGAAAAATCCGGTTGGTATTGAGTTGATAAGAAAGATAAAACAGCGCGTTAGTCTGCCGGTAGTTGCTATCGGAGGAATTAATCTTTCAAATGCCAAAGAGGTAATTTCTGCAGGCGCCAATTGCGTATGCGCGGTTTCCGCCGTAATCGCCAAAAAAAATGTTAAATCTGAAATAAACAAGTTCCAGAAATTATTCTGACCGCGCCCACTAGTTAGGCTGCAATAATTTTCTCCTTTTAAATAAAACTTAATTACGGTAAAATATAAAATATGCGAGATAAGCCAAATTTTTATAATTTATCCATTCAGGAAGCTTGCGATGTTCTTGGCACTAGCGTTGATTCCGGGCTTACTTTTGAGAAGGCTCAAGAACTTCTGCTTGAATTTGGCCCAAATCAGCTTGAAGAGAAGAAGAAAATATCTCCCTGGGAAATTTTCTTTGAGCAGTTCAAGGATTTCATAATATTAATTTTGATAGGCGCCGCAATCGTATCGGGATTTTTAGGCGAATGGATAGATGCTGCTGCGATAATCGCAATTGTTATATTGAACGCTATCCTGGGTTTTATTCAGGAATACCGCGCAGAAAAGTCACTTGCCGCTTTAAAAAAATTATCTTCCCCAACTTCTAAGATTATTCGAAACGGAGAACACCAAATTATTTCTTCTTCTCATCTTGTGTCAGGAGACTTAATTGAACTTGAGGCAGGGGACAATGTTCCTGCTGATTCAAGAGTTGTTTGGCACACTTCAAACTTTAGCGTAGCAGAAGCAAGCCTTACAGGCGAATCAACTCCGGTTGCAAAAACGCTGCACGCTTTGAAGGAAAAAGAAATACCTTTGGCTGACAGGGCAAATATGATTTATATGGGGACGTCAGTTACTTCAGGAAAAGCCAGGGCATTAATTACCGAAACAGGCATGCGCACGGAGCTCGGTAAAATTGCAACTATGGTGCAAGCCATAGAACAGGAAACCACGCCTTTACAAAAAAAACTTGAAACGTTCGGAAAATGGATAGTTTATCTTTGTTTCGCCCTGGTTGCGCTTGTGTTTATACTGGGTATTTTGCGGGGCGGAAAAATTCTGGATATGTTTTTAACCGCAGTAAGCCTTGCTGTTGCGGCGATTCCGGAAGGGCTTCCCGCTGTAGTAACTATTGCTTTAGCTCTGGGCGTGCAAAGGATGGTAAAGCGCCACGCGCTTATCAGAAAGTTACCATCAGTTGAAACGCTTGGTTGTGCTACTGTTATCTGTTCGGATAAAACCGGAACCTTGACAAAGAATGAAATGACGGTGCAGGCGGTATTTGTAACCGGCGCAGTTTTCAAAGTAACCGGCATAGGATATGAACCAAGCGGGCAGTTCCTGTTAGGCGGAGAAGAAATAAATCCTTCCCAACACCCTGGTTTGATAAAAGTTTTAACATTTGGCATATTGTGTAATGGGGCTACATTGGCAAAAAATAACGGCGGCTATAAAATAATCGGAGACCCTACGGAAGGAGCTTTGTTAACCTGTGCCGCTAAAGCCGGAATATTAAAAGAAGACAAAGAAAAAGAATTTAAGTTTTTGGATGAAATACCTTTTGATTCCGAGAGAAAGAAAATGACTATTATTCGAAATTCCGATAGCGGTAAGATGTTTGCTTTTGTGAAGGGCGCACCGGATATATTACTCAATAATTGTACGGCCATTGAAGAAGATTCAAGCACAAGAACCTTGTCCGGCGAAGACAGGAAAAAGATATTAAATGTAAATAATGATTTGGCAAATTCTGCAATGCGGGTGCTTGCGGTGGCTTACAGAGAGGTTGCCCAGACTGAGAAAATCGAAGCAGATACAATAGAAAAGGATCTTGTTTTCGTAGGCTTGATTGCTATGATTGATCCTCCGCGTGAGGAAGTAAGGCGCGCAATGGAAGAATGTAAAACTGCCGGCATAAAAACAGTTATGATTACCGGCGACCATAAAAATACTGCTGTGGCAATAGCGAAAGACCTGGGTTTTTTTAAGGAAGGCTCCATAGCTTTGACCGGTGAAGAGCTTGATAGGTTAAGCGAGGACGCCTTCAGGAGTGAAATAGAAAAAATACCGGTTTTTGCCCGGGTCTCCCCGGAGAACAAATTAAGAATTGTCCGTGCGTGGCGCGCACGTCACGAAGTTGTTGCTATGACCGGAGATGGCGTAAACGACGCCCCTGCGGTAAAAGAAGCTGACATAGGAGTTGCTATGGGAATCACCGGTACCGACGTTACAAAAGAAGTCTCTGATATGGTAATTACCGATGATAATTTTGCCTCCATTGTCGCTGCCGTAGAGGAAGGCAGGGGTATTTATGAAAATATAAAGAAATTTATCCATTACCTTCTTTCCTGTAACGCGGGAGAAATTCTCGTTATGTTTGTCGCCTCGCTCGTAGGCTGGTCTGTGCCGCTTTTACCTATACATATACTTTGGGTAAACCTCGTAACTGACGGGCTCCCTGCACTGGCTCTTGGGATTGACCCTGTTGACCCTAATATAATGCAAAAGCCGCCCCGGCCCACTAATGAGCCGGTAGTTACAAAACAAAGAGCATTTCTTATGCTTATGCAGGGTGCTTTTATTGCTTTTTGCAGTTTGCTTGCTTTTATACTTGTATTATTTGTTGAAAAAGAAGGAATTGAGCGTGCGAGAACTGCTGCGTTTATAGTTCTTGCCTGCAGTCAGTTATTCCATTCGTTTAATTGCCGAAATATGACGGAATCGCTTTTTAAAATAGGCGTGTTTACGAATAAAAAACTTATCCTGGCAAATTTTGTATCGTTTTTTTTACTGATGGCGGTTGTCTATGTTCCATTTCTTCAAAGAGTATTTAAGACAGAACCTCTCGGCAGCTTTGATTGGTTTTTGGTTATAGTTATTTCATCCTTTCCTTTATGGGCGATGGAAATTGTAAAAGTGATTAACCGAAAAAGGTCAAATGAGGCAGCAAATTTTTAAGCCGTAGCGAAGCGAAAATTTGCGTAGCCGAATTGAACCCGGCACTTATTTTTGTAACAACATTATATTTATACGACAAAGAATTATACCTAAAAATTCTTTTATTTTTTTCGAACATACTTTCAAAAATAAGTGCTGGGTTCAATTCGCAGACGGCTTACGTCTACGATTTATATTCACACGCCTGTTTCGCAGGCAGGTTGCCGTAAATCGTCTGCTCATTGAAAAGGGAGATTTTTAAAATGAAGAAGCTATTTTTATTATTATTTTTATGGTAAGTTCATTCTTTGGTTACGTACAATGTGGTGTTTATGCTCAGAGCGAAAGCGCAACTTCCGTAAATGTGGGAAATAAAATCTGCCCTGTTACCGGAGACAAGGTTGACGGTAAAACAACTTACGAATATCAAGGTAAAATTTATAATTTTTGTTGCCCAGCCTGCATTGATGAATTTAAAAAAGACCCGGCAAAATACATCAAAAAAGTAGAGGAAGAATTAAAATCCCAGCCTAAGGATGTAAAGAATCAAATTCAGAAAGAAGATACGAAAGAAAACCACAAGCATTAACGGGGAGGATTTTATGAAGCTGTCAAATATTTTTATTCTTTCTGTATTGTTCGGTTTAGGTATTGTGTTTTCTGTTTTTGCTCATTGTGATACGGTAAATGGCCCGGTTGTAAGTGACGCAAAGCAGGCCCTGGAGAAAGCTAATGCCGATATTGTTTTAAAGTGGGTAAGGCAGCAGGATGAAGAAAAGATTAGAAAAGCCTTCAATGAAACATTAGAAAAACGAAAACAACACCCTAAGGATAAGGGCAATATAGATATGAGTTTTTATGAAGAGGTGGTAAAATTGCACAGAGCTGGAGAAGGCGTCGAATATTCCGGCATAAAAACAGGGGAGATAAAGATAAATCCTATAACAGAAATAGCTGACACAGCGCTCGCAAAGTCCGATGCGGGAGAACTCATAAAAATGTTTCCTGAAAGTGCCCGGGCAGACATACAGAGCGATTTCGATGAAGTTATGAAAAAGAAAAAACACATGAATGAAAATATTGCTGCCGGAAGGGAATATGTCGCCTCTTATGTTAAATTTATGCATCATATAGAAAGCCTCTATGGCGCGGAAAATACTGAAACGCACGGACAGAATAAAGAAACCCATCATAAACATTAAACGCAATATGAGCATAACCACAAAAACAGGTGATAGCGGAAAAACTTCTTTATTCTTTGGCAAAAGAGTGTTTAAGGACGACTTAAGGATAGAAGCGTGCGGCGCGCTCGATGAGTTATGCTCATTTATCGGTATGGCAAAAAGTTTATCCCGTGATAAGAACACAAAAAAAATAATTGATGATATTCAGCGGGATTTATTTATTATTGGTGCCGAGGTTGTAACATTGCCTGAATATTTGAATAAACTTGAAAAAAGAATAGATGGCAGTTTTATCCTTAAGCTTGAGAAATTTATAAAACAGCTGGAAGACAAGAGAAAAGTCAGCACCCAATATTTTTGTCTGGCCGGAGAAAATGTGATTTCCAGCTCTTTTGATGTGTCGCGAACTATTGCCAGAAGGGCGGAGAGAATGCTGGTTACTTTAAAAAGAAAAAAAATCTTTCAAAATCAGGAAGCTGTTGTTTATTTAAACAGGCTTTCGGATCTTCTATATCTTTTCGCGCGTAATTACGAAAAGAAACCTAAACGGAAGTAATTGGCGAATAAGGAGGTGTTACATGAGAGCAGTATTTGGTATTTTATTTGTTTTGTCTGTTTTCTGTTTATTCCAGGCAACTGCAGCTGACTATTCGGAGACTTATTCAAATGATGAAATAGGTTATGATAAGTTTTTTTCTCTCCAGGATGAATATAAGCTTGTGATGAAAGGTAATGATTTATATGTGTATGATATCGAAGGTATGAATAGAAGACGCATAACTCATACTTCTAAATTCAACAAACCAATGGCAACTTTTTCTAAAGATAGAGGATATATACTTTATGCCGAATATACAAAAGAAGGCGTAAATGATGGGGAGATGAAGTATTACAGAATAAAATTTGATAGTGATGATAACACAAGAAGCCTGATATCGAAAGAAGAATACAGCGCCTTGGCCCAAAATTGACTTAAAGCCAGGCTTAATTTAAAAACAAAGTCAGCGCTTGACAACGGCACGGTAAATAGTACTATAAAATTATAATCAGGCAATCGTCCCGCGTTTGAAGGACTAAATCCAGGACGTTAATAAAATAAAACCTTCGCTAGAAATGGCGGAGGTTTTTGTATTTTAATGAGCGCATTATTTTTTCAAGCTGGCCGCCGTAGGCGGACGTGCAGGAAAAATGATAGTGCGAATTAATCCCGTGGCGCTTCGTGTAAATTTTCCTGGTCGTAGGCCGAGAAAATTTACACGATATACAGGCGCGAGGGATAAAAACAGGTTTAATATGTTTATCAAAAAATCTATCAGCCCGGAAGAGAAACTTTCAATCCTTTCAAATGATTCAAAGTATGACCTTGCTTGTGCCTGCGCTCCGGAAAAATCAGAGCACCGCAGGCGCTCCAAAGAGGATAAATGGATATATCCGGTTATGCTTCCGGGCGGAGGGAAAACTTTTCTTTTTAAAACACTTCTTTCCAATGAGTGTGTAAATAATTGCAAGTATTGCCCTTTAAGAATAAATGCGGATACAAAACGTTGTTGGCTTGAGCCCGAAGAGCTTGCCAGATTATTTTTAGCATATTATAAGAACGGCCAGGTATCGGGGCTTTTTCTATCGAGCGGCGTTATGAATAATCCGGATAATACCATGGAGCGCATTAACCGTACAGCTATTTTGCTTCGCCGCCAGGGTTTTAGAGGCTACATTCATTTAAAAATTATTGCGGGAGCCTCAGATTCGGCTATTCGTAAGGCCGTTGCGTTAGCAAGCGCGGTATCGCTTAATATAGAAACCTCGGGAGAAGAAAATTTTAAGGCGCTCTCGACGACAAAAAATTATTTGCGCGATATAATAAACCCTACTAATCTTATCAGTAAGCTGACGCAAAGAGGCTCTTTTTATCAAAATGTAAAACATACAACGCAATTTGTCGTAGGCGCATCCAAGGAAACGGACAAGGAAATTGTAACCTATAGCGGAAAGCTCTATGGAGAGCTTAGCCTTGACCGCATATATTTTAGTAGCTATCAACGCGGAGCGGGCAGCAGTGATGTCTATGGCGAGCATTCCAGCTATACAAATAGCCAGCTGCTTATCAGAGAGCACAGGCTCTATCAGGCAGACTGGCTGCTTCGCAAATACGGTTTTCGTGCAGAAGAAATCCCTTTTTCTCCGGATGGTAATCTTTCCCTGGAAACAGACCCAAAAGAGCTATGGGCACGGAATCATCCGGAATTTTTCCCGGTAAATGTAAATTGCGCCGATAAATTAAGCCTTCTTCGCGTGCCTGGGCTGGGGCTTGTTTTGGTAGAACGAATACTAAACTTTAGAAAAAACAATGTAAAGCTAAAAACCCTAAGCGATTTGGGAAAGTCTAATAAAATATTAAAAAAAGCCTTACCCTATATAGCTTTCCAGGGCAAGTAATAACATTTGACAAAGCCTTAGATAAGCGTATCATAAACATATAATTAAACAGAGATTAGAGTTCTTAGCCGTAAGGATAGGATAACTAACCTTACGGCTTTTTTTATTAATAAGGCACTTTCGGAGTGCAAAGAGGAGGTTCAATGCATACAGGAAAAATCAAAAAATTAGTACGTGAAAGAGGTTTTGGCTTTATCAGCGATACTGACGGAAGCGAAGTGTTTTTCCATAAAAGCAGCTTACTTGAGGCCCAGTTTGATTCTTTGAACGAAAATCAGGAAGTTGAGTTTGAAACACGTAAGGGTGCAAAAGGCCCAAGTGCGGTTAACGTCAAAATCAAAGTCCAGTAATAATTTGCAAAGAGGTTTTTGGCGGTTGGCGTATAGTTTTAAGTATAGTTGCTGCCTGTGAGAGAACTTCAGCTAAATACTATAAAAGCACACACCAAAGCCTATTCATTCTCTAATTCTTTTGTTTTGTTTTTAAGGTTACGCTTGAGAAAAGCTTTCTTGGATTTATTGGCAACAGAATTGCAAAAATTGATTGCATATAACCGTAAAATGCAGTAGATACTGCAAGGGTAGTTTTAATTATGCAAAAAATAAAAACTTCAACTAAAGGAAGAAGATGCAAATATCCCGCCTGTAATATTGTTTTAAGCATATACAACCACGAACGTTATTGCTATCTGCATAAATGTAAAGTACTTCTTAAACCGGAAAAAGTTAAATAACAATCCCTCCGCTTATAAACACCGCATGCTATTGCCGGCTTGCCGCAATGTTGTTGATATTCTAAAATCTTCAATTGATATATTCTTGATTCAGAAGTAAAATAAATTAGGTCAGCATTTTTTAAGATTATTACGCAGAGGCTTTATAGAAAAGTTAAATAACGACGCTATATTTTTTTGAGGCTAAACAGCCCCAAAAAAATATCTGCTCATTGGAGGTTATTATGAAAATAGAGGATTTGACCGGCAAATTAGTTTTATTTAAATTTTCAGATGAGATACGTTCCGATTTGTCGCTTTTTCAAATTTATAAAGACGAAATTTGGGCTTTGGTTACAGGTGTAGATGATATGGGTATTTGGATAGAAAACCCGGCATATGAACTTGGAATATGGTGGGATGAAAAAGGAAATTTAATACCGCCGCACAAACAAATGAAAGAAAAAGTAAAAACAGATATATTTATGCCCTGGCGTTATATAAAAGCGCTTATGAATGTAGTTGATGAAAGGTTTCAGAAGGCGAAGAACGAAAGGCTTCCCGGATTCCAGTCTTATAAATAATATAATGCCTTTTATTCTAACGCAATTAAAGGAAAAAACAGCCGTTAATCCAAAAAGCAAAAAATGGAAATGGCGATTTCCGTTTTTTCCGTGGTTTTTTTGCATCTTAATAAGATATCTTCGGTTCCCCGGTTATACCTGCATATTACGACTGCTTAATTTTATCATGCGTAAGCCCGCACACCTTTTTTCAAATTTCGATATGCAAATTTATACGCCTGTTATTTTGCAAATGCCGGCGCTAAAAGATATCGAGAGAGTTTCTTTATAAACATAAAAAATGAAGTTCAAAAAATTTTTCTTTAACAGTTTCAGGGCAAGAGTGACTTTAGCTTTGATATTTTCATTATTGTTTATTACGGGATTGGATAATTTAATTCTTTACGAATACAACATACGTTTACAATTTAAAAATTTGCAGGAGAAACTAAAAACTATTGCAAGCACGGCAGCTATAGATATCGATGCATCTTTGATTAGAAAAGTCCCCTTAAGCAAAGAAGGAGTGAAAAGCGAAGCTTATAAAAAGATAGCCGAACAGCTTAATAAAATTAAAAAAGCAAATCTGCAGCTGAAGTATGTTTATACTATTGCAAAAACCAACAAACCCGGTATCTGGCAGTTTGTAGTTGATCCTGCCCCTCATGTGGGCACACGGACATCTTTCCCGGGTGAGGAGTATGAAGCGTCCCGTTTCCCGGAAATGCTTAAAGCCTACAAAAACCCAAGCGTTGACAGCAAACTTGTATTTGATGAATGGGGAGTAACACTTTCGGGATATGCCCCGATTCACGACAAAGACCTAAAGACTGTTGCGGTTTTGGGAGTAGATATAGATGCCAGTGAAGTTTATACGCTCGAAAACGCGGCCCGGGTTAAAGCGATTTTTATATTAATACTTGTAATAGCTCTTTCAATAATATTAGGGGCGTGGGTTTCAATGGGTGTTACCCGGCCGGTTAAAAACCTTGTCGAAGGCACACGGAAAATCGCCTCCGGAAACCTGTCCTATAAAGTGGAAATCAAAAGCAAGGATGAAATAGGGGAGTTAGCCAAAGCTTTTAACGCCATGGCTGATAATTTATCCCAGTCGAGGGAAAAACTGCACGATTATTTTTATCGTATAGTGCAGGCTATGGTAAGAAGCTTAGAGGCAAAAGACCATTATACGCGCGGCCATTCAGATAGAGTCAGCGAATACTCCGCAAAAATCGCAAAAGCCATGGGATTTTCTGATGAGAAAGTAGAAATGCTTACAAAGGCGGCGCAACTGCATGATATAGGAAAATTAGGCGTGCATGAGGATATTCTAAATAAAAAAAGCGCGCTTTCTGACAGCGAATGGGATTTGATACATCAGCATCCAACGGTTGGAGAAGAAATTTTAAAGCCTATTTTTTTAGATGAAGAAATGCTTGCGGTTGTAAGGAGCCATCATGAACGTTTTGATGGTAAGGGTTATCCTGACGGTTTAAGGGCGGGCCAGATCAATATTTTTGCACAAATCGTTTCTGTGGCTGATAGCTACGACGCAATGACTTCATCCCGTTCTTATAGGGTTGCTTTAAGTAAAGAAGAGGCAATTGCCAGGCTTAAGGAAGGTTGCGGTACTCAATTTAATCCGGCAATCGTGGAAGCTTTTATAAGGGCGCTACGATGAATGTATCAGACAGCATTTAATGCCAAGCGCGTAGGAAAGGCTTAAACTATTTTCTGTAAACAAGGAGAAGCAGATGGCTGTTTCAATACAATTCTGCGGAGGCGCAAGGACTGTTACTGGTTCGATGCACCTGATAACCACGAAGCATTCAAAAATAATTCTTGATTGCGGGTTATTTCAGGGAAAACGTGATGAATATTTTGCGATAAACTCGCAGTTTCCGTTTAACCCTCAGAATCTCGATGCCTGCGTGCTCAGCCACGCACACATAGACCATTCCGGAAATATCCCTTCGCTTGTAAAAAAGGGTTTTAGGGCTTCAGTTTATTGTACTCCTGCAACAAGAGATTTATGCCGTTATATGCTTCCTGACAGCGGCCACATACAGGAGGAAGATATAAAATACGTTAATAAAATTAACAGGCGTAGAGGCATGCCGCCGCGTGCGCCTCTTTATACTAAAGAAGATGCTGAAAAAGCGCTTAAGTATTTTCGTGCGCTTGATTATGACCATACTATGCGTATTGCCGATGACGTAGATTTAAATTTTTATGATGGAGGCCATATTTTGGGCTCAACCATAACGGTATTGGACGTTATGACAGGTTCCCGGCAGCCGGTAAGAATTGCTTACGCTGTGGATTTAGGCAGGGAAAATATGCCTCTTTTAGATGATCCGGAAGTCCCGCCGGGTATTAACTATTTGATTATGGAAAGTACATATGGTGGGAGAAAACACGAGACTTTAAAAGAAGCGGAAATTAAGCTTGCAAAAACTATCAACAAAACAGTAAATCGCGGCGGAAAAGTTATTATTCCTTCTTTTGCCCTTGAACGTACACAACTTATCGTTTACTTTATAAGTGAATTGATAAGAAGAAAAATGGTGCCAAAGATTCCTATATATGTCGACGGCCCCCTGGCCGTTAGCCTTACGCAGGTATTTAGAGAAAACTGGAAATATTTTGATGAAACAACGAAAAAATCATTTCTTGAACACAAAGACCCTTTCAGCCACGACAATATCGAATATATAAGTAAGGTGGAAGATTCCAAAAAGCTTCATGATATAGATAAGCCAATTATAATTATATCCGCTTCCGGTATGTGCGAAAACGGCCGTATTCAACACCATTTGAAAAATAACATCGAAAACCCCAAAAATACAATTGTTGTTATCGGGTTTATGGCTCGTGATACTTTGGGCAGGCGCATAGTTGAGGAACAAAAGACTGTCCGTATCTTCGGCAGGCCCTATGACTTAAGGGCAGAAGTAGTTGTAATAAATGCTTTTAGTTCCCATGCTGATTGTGACGGATTGGTCGAGTATGCCGGTAAATGCCGCGGCAACTTAAGGCAGATATTCTTAGTGCACGGAGAACCTGACCAGGCAGAGATTTTAAAAAATAATATCAGAAAGAGATTTCGTTTAAAAATAAGTATCCCTTTAAGGGGCGAAGCAGTTTATCTAAGATAAAATTTTTCTCATATAATAATTGTAAGATTTAATTTTCTGATTTTGCTATTAAATTAATTGATTATGTTGTACTATATTGATATGAAGAGAACAAAGTTCATTTTTATCTTTTTTACTGCCATAAGCCTTACGCAAAGCGCAGTCTATGCACAACCCGAAATTACGCAGGAAAAAATCCCCTTAACTGCAAGCCCTGCCTTAAGGAAACAAATAGAAAAATTGTATTCGCAAAATCCTCTTGAACGTAAACGCGCAGCAGCAAAGATAGGCGAATTGAGCAAGGAGGCGCAAGACGCAATTCCTTTTCTGATAGAATTACTTGGTGATTCAAGCTATTGCCCTGAGCCGGGCGTTATATACGAACATACCCCGCTTGTATACGAAACAGTTAACTGGGCACTTATCCAGATAGGAACACCGTCGGTTAAGCCGTTAATAAATGCTTTAACCAGCAGCGTTTCGCTTATACGCACTAATGCGGCGTATTGTTTAGGCAGAATTAAAGATAGAAGAGCAGTTGAGCCGTTGATAAAATTATTGAATGATGGCGATTCCTGGGTCAGATGGCAGGCAATACGGGCGCTTGCCGAATTAAAAGACAGGCGCGCAACCGAACCGTTGCTTAAATTACTAAACGACGAGCAATTACGTACAGAAATAATACATGTTTTAGGCCAGATTGGCGATGCGAGCGCCATAGATACCCTAAGTTTTTATCTAAAAGACAAAAATGCCGAGGTTCGCATTGCCGTTATTTCAGCATTAGGTAATATCGGCCATAAAAGCGCTGTGCCTTTTTTAATTAACGCGCTTTCCGACAAGGATAGCGGGGTTAAATGTCAAGCTATCTCCTCTTTGGGAAAAATAGGGGATGCGAGCGCCATAGATGCGTTGGTTTCTGTCATAAATAGCGGGCAAAAAGAACCAACGTATCGTTCAATTGATGCTTTACGGCAAATAGGAAACAAAAAAGCGGCCGAGATATTGATAGCGCTTCTTGACGATAAAGATGCAAATATCCGCAAAAATGCTTCTTGGGCTTTGCATGGCATACGCGGAGCAGGAGTTAGCTTCGGAGAGGATTCAGCCAGATGGAAAGCCTGGCTTAATGAAAATCAAGGAAAACTCAAGAAATAAAAACTTTAGATTTCCATAATGCTAATTTTACAATTATTCTGCATTATGATCTGCCAGTCCATACATCTTATCAGTAGAAAAAAGTCAATAAAAGCAGGAAATAGGCAATTAGAAAAAAACAAATTTGATGTAACATAAATAAAATGATTTTTAATATTATATTTTAAATAAAAGGAGGCCAAAATGAAAAAAATAGCGACTGTAATCGTAGTTGTAATTATTGCGCTATTCATTATTGGCTTAGTTAAAGACCAGATAATCAAAAGTATTGTTACTGCTGCCATAGAAAAAAATACAGGAACAAAAGCTGCTATCGGCGGTTTTTCGCTTGGCTTATTGACCCATAGCGTAGAAATAAAAAATTTTAAGATGTATAACCCATCCGGATTTCCGCAAGGATTGCTTATCGATTTACCTTACGCGAAAGTAGATTTGGATGTACCTGCGTTTTTCAAAAAAGAGCTTCACCTAAGAGAACTTACCGTAGAATTACGGGAACTGGATCTCGTAAAAAACAAACAGGGAGAGATGAACGTTGATGCTTTAAAGGTTAGTAAAGAGCGCGAAACGCGAAAGCCCGTTTCTTCCGCAAAAAAAGAAGAAATGCCTATGCGCATAGATACCCTGAATTTAAAGATAGGGAAAATTGTATCGAAAGATTATACTGCTTCCGGAGAACCGCTTATAAGTGTTAACGATGTTAACATCCAAAAGACCTATAAAAACATAACAAGTATTAGTCAGCTTATATTGCTTATTTTAACTGAACCAATGAAGTCGGCCGGCATAAAGGGCGCAAAAATTTACGGTTTAGCTGCGTTAACCGGAGTAGGTTTTGTGCCTATCGCAATAGGGTCAACTATTTTTGGCAAATCAAGTAACGAAGAAATACTCAATTTTAATTACAATAAGGTATACGATGCGGCCCTTAAAGTAATAACCAAATCAGGCGCGATAAAAAATGCGAGTAAGGAAACAGGCGTTATAAATGCCAATGTTGATAATGCAACGGTAATGGTAGATATTACACAGGTAAACGGGGGATCTAAGATAAAAGTCTCAGCGAGAAAATATTTTCTTCCAAAACCAGAAATTGCAAGCGGTATAATTTATAAAATAAAAGAGGAATTGAAATGAGGCAGCAAATTTTCAAGCCTAAAAGGCGCCGAAAATTTGTGTAGCTGAATTTCACCCCCACACCAATGTTTGTATTTGGATTTGAGTCTAGTTTATTAGGTTGCCCCTCAAGCATGTTTTTTTGTAAATAACTAAAACACTACTTCAAACATTGGTGTGGGGGTTAATTCGCACTGTGATTTTTTCTGCGCCACCAGGGCTTGGAAAAATCACGTGCTCATTAAAAAAGGAGGGTAGTATGCGCAAGGTTTTATTTAATTTTTTGCTGGTTGCCGTTTTGTTATTGAATTTTACCGGATGTGTTGCACTTGTCGCCGGAACCGCTGGCGGAGCAGGAACAGCTTTTTGGCTTGGAGGAAAAGTTAGCGAGGAAGTAAAAGTTCCTCTAAAAAAAACCGTTAATGCTACCACTTCTGCATTGAAATCAATGAGGCTTGAGATTACAAAAACTACAGTTAAGGACGAAGTGGCGCAGATTAAAGCTGAATATACCGATAAAAGAGTTATTTGGATAGACATAAAAAAAGTGACACAAGATTCATCCCAGATTGAGATACGCGTAGGCATGAAAGGCGATAAAGAAGCATCTACGAAAATTTTAGAGAGAATTAAAAGATACCTCTAATCAATTGCCGACAACCGGAGATTGCATTTTGGTTTAACCTGAATCAATTTTGCGGTATAGTTTGCCTTAGGTTCCCGGTTATTCATTTTTGTAAAGTTGAAACAGTTGCAGGGAATGTTATTTTCAGAAATACTTGCGTTGTTTGTTTTTACTATTTTCTGGTTGTTTGTCTATTCCCACGAAATAAAATTCCTCATTTCATTCTTCAAATGTAAAAAGTTTTCCAGAAGCCCTTTCGCAAACTTTATTTATGTATCGGCAACTTTAGGGATTTTTTGTTTTTTATAGTTGCTTTATAAAAGAATGGGCATGAAAAGCGGCATTGCTCCAAGAGCAATATTTTTCTCAAGGCCTGGAATTGCAGTTTTTCATATTAACCCGGAAAACGTAAAATAAATCTAAAAACTCAATAACTGACATTTAGCTTATCGTAATTTTCACGTCTTTGTAAACTTTTATGTCTTTTGTATCGTCTAATTATTATTTATATATTGGAAACCTTTGCCATTTTACGCTAGAGATGTATAATTAAATAAAGTAATGCTTAAAAACACTTATACGCTATTTTTAGTTTTATTTTCAGTTTTTTCCTTTAGTCACAGAGCAATTGCGCAGGAAGTTTTGGACTGGCGCTCTTGCATAAAAGAGGCTTCGAAAAACCACCCGGATTTAATTTCTGCCCAAGAAGTCGTTAAACAAACAGAAGCTGGCAAGAAAATTACCGCAAGCAATCTCTACCCTCAGGTCACAAGCAATTTAAGCGCGTCCACAGCAAGAAATGATAATGGTATTACTAACACTGTTGGTGATACGTATGATTATGGCGTCGAAGGCAGCCAGTTAATATTTGATGGAACTAAGACAATAAATAATGTCAGAGCGGCTTCGGAAACAATTAAAGCGGCAAAAGAATCTTATAAATTTACTTCAGTCGATGTAAGGCTAAGCTTGCGCACAGCTTTCGTCAATTTACTAAAAGCACAAGAATCATTACGCATTTCGGAGGATATTTATAAAATAAGGACTAAGAATCTAGGTTTAATCATGCTGCGTTATAAATCAGGATTGGAACATAAAGGAGCGCTTTTAACTGCGGAAGCAAATTTGGCGGAAGCAAAACTCGGCATTGTTGTGTCAAAAAGAGCTATAACTGTTGCGCAAAGGCAGTTGGCAAAGGAAATGGGTAAAATAGAATCAACATCTGTTGCTGCAAACGGCGATTTTAATATAAAAGAATTATTGTATGAAAAACCGGACCTGGAAGCTTTAGCCAAAAATAACCCGTCATTAAGACAGATGATTGCTAAAGTTAATGCTGCGGAGTTTGAAGTGAAATCTGCCTATGCCGAATTCTTGCCTACACTTTCCGGAACCGCCGGCGCAGGGAAGAACGATTCTAAGTGGTCGCCAAAAAGTGACCAATGGAATTTAGGCCTTAGCCTGTCTTTGCCGATATTTGAAGGAGGCTTGAGGACCGCTCAAGTTCAGCAGGCAAAAGCCACATTGGCACAGCTTAAAGCTGACGAAGAGAGCACAAAAAATAGTATTATTTTTATCCTGGAACAAGCATTGGCAGATTTAAAAGATGCAGTAGATGATGTAAAGGTACAGCAGGAGCTATTAACGGCGACTGAAGAGCGTTCTAAGATCGCCCAGGCGCAATATTCTATAGGTTTTATTTCGTTTGATAACTGGACAATCATAGAAGATAATTTAGTGAGCGCTAAAAGGTCTCTATTAAACGCCCAGGCCGATGCGCTTCTTGCCGAAGCGAATTGGGTTAAAGCGAAAGGAGAAACATTAGAATATGAGTAAAAAGAAATTTTTTATCTTTATTTTGTTAATTTCAATCGGCACTGCTGTATGGTTTATAAAATTTAAGCAAAAAACAACTTCGGAAGATTTAGTTAAGGAAATAAATCCTACAATTGGCTCTATCCGTAATGCCATTTCAACTACGGGAACGGTTCTGCCGAAAAACCGCCTTGAGATAAAGCCTCCGGTTAACGGCCGCGTTGAAAGTATTTTAGTAAAAGAGGGTGAAATTGTAAAAACAGGACAAATTTTAGCCTGGATGAGCTCGACAGAAAGAGCAGCACTTCTGGATGCTGCCCGCGGACAAGGAGAGGAGGCTTTAAAATATTGGCAAGACGCTTATAAGCCCATTCCTTTGCTTACACCGATTGATGGAGAGGTAATCGTTGCTACAACCCAGCCGGGCCAAACCGTAACTACCTCTGACAGCGTGGTCGTTCTGTCGGACCGCCTTATTGTGCGGGCGCAGGTAGATGAAACAGATATTGGAAAAGTTAAGCAAGGACAAAAAGCTGTTATCAGCCTCGATGCTTATCCGGATACCAAGATAAATGCAAGTGTTGATCATATTTATTATGAATCCGAGACGGTAAACAATGTGACTATATATAAAGTTGACCTTGTCTCAGAGAGTGCGCCGAAATTTTTCCGTTCCGGTATGAACGCAACCGTGGATTTTATGGTTTTAAGCATTGAAAATGCTTTGCTTATACCGGTTGTCGCGGTTCATAAAGATAAGAACGAGAATTATGTTTTATTAAAACAGGCAGGAAGTATAAACCCTGTTAAGCGCGTAGTTGAATTGGGTATTACAGATGATAAAAATTACGAAGTTATTTCCGGCGTAACTGCTAACGACACGATAATTATTACGACAAAAAAATATGTTTTTCCGAGTAACGGTAATACGGGAAGCAACCCTTTTTTACCTAAGATGCCAAGTTCAAGGAAAGGCCAAAGCGGCCCGCCATAAAAATGATTGAAACTAGAAATTTGTATAAAACTTACCAAATGGGTGATGTTAAGGTGGAAGCCCTGTGCGGAGTTTCTCTGAGAATCTTGCCGGGAGAATTTGTTGCAATTATGGGCGCTTCTGGTTCTGGCAAATCTACCTTGATGCATGTATTGGGGTTCCTAGATCGTCCCGATTCAGGCGAATATTCTCTTGGCGGCGAAGATGTAACAAAACTTACAGATAAAGAACTTGCTTTAGTCAGAAACCGGTTAGTTGGTTTTGTTTTTCAGCAGTTTCATTTGTTGCCGAGAATGTCAGCGTTAGAAAATGCCGAATTGCCGTTAATCTATGCCGGAAAAAGGCATTTAAAAGACAGGGCTATGAAAGAGATAGAAGAAGTCGGCTTAAAAGATAGAATGTTGCATAAGCCTAATGAGATGTCCGGAGGCCAGCAGCAGAGAGTTGCTATAGCCAGAAGCCTAGTCAATGATCCGCCGATAATTTTTGCCGATGAACCTACCGGAAATCTTGATTCAAAAAGCAAAGAAGAAATAATTAACATTTTAAAAAAGCTTAATGAAAAAGGTAAAACTATAATTGTCGTAACCCACGAAAATGAGATTGCTGCTTATGCTAAAAGAATCATTACAATGCGTGATGGGCGGGTTATCTCCGATAGAGCTACTCCAGGGGAGGCAAGAAATTCGAAAACAGCGCTTCCTAAATCAGAAAATTTAATCAAAGGTATTCTGGAAAAATCCGATAGCGCGGTAAAAGAAGGCATAGAATTTTTTGATTATCTAAGGCAGGCGGTTTCTGCGATGCTATCGCATAAAATGCGCGCATTTCTATCTATACTTGGCATTCTTATCGGTGTTGCTGCGGTGATTGCGATGCTCGCAATCGGCCAGGGAGCGCAGGAATCAATTGAAAAACAATTATCTTCGCTGGGTTCAAATCTGCTTATTATAAGAGCCGGCGCGCATAGGTCAGGAGGGGTGAGTTTGGAATCCGGGACAACCACGCGTTTTACTTTTCAGGACCTTGAGGCAATTGAAAAACTCAGAGATTGTATAAAGGGTGTCAGCCCTTCGGTAAGAAACAGGGCGCAGCTGGTTTATGCGGATAATAACTGGAACACGCAGGTAGAAGGTGTAGGGGTAAGCTATGCAGAGTTACGTTCAGCCGAACCTACCGTCGGAAGATTTTTTACCGAAGAAGAAGTGAAAATGAGAAATAAGGTAGCTCTTCTTGGTACTACCGTAGTAAAAGAGCTTTTTGGGGCATCTGATCCTATTGGTGAAACCATAAAAATAAATTTGATTAATTTTAAAGTTATAGGCATTTTACCTGAAAAAGGTTCGGCCGGCCCGCAGGATCAGGATGATACTGTTGTCATTCCCGTAACTACAGCAATGTACAGGATATTCGGCAAGCAATATATTGATTCTTTTTATGTGGAAGCATTAAGTCCGGACACAATTGATGCCGCCGAAGAAAAGATTCGTAAGCTTATCATAAAACAACACCGCTTGATTACCGAAGACCAGCAAGATTCTTTTCAGATTCGTAATATGTCCGATATTAAAAAAACCCTTGAGTCTACCACGCAAACAATGTCTATTTTGCTTGGTGCGATTGCCGCTATTTCTCTTTTGGTTGGCGGAATAGGTATTATGAATATTATGCTTGTATCGGTAACTGAACGAACGCGTGAGATAGGTCTGCGTAAGGCAATTGGGGCCAACAATAAAGATATTATGACGCAATTCCTTATTGAAGCTATATTGATGTCATTTATCGGAGGCTTGGCCGGTGTCATGCTCGGCGGCAGCGTATCCGTATTGATAGGTTTAATTTCGGGTTGGTCGGTAAAAGTTTCTGTATCTTCAGTAATCCTTGCTACAGTTTTTTCTTTGATAGTAGGGGTGGTATTTGGCCTTTGGCCTGCCCGTCAGGCTTCCCGGCTTGATCCGATTGAAGCTTTGCGATACGAATAAAAAGATAGAAAAATAGTGCGGATACCCCGTGGTCATGGTAAAATTATATTTGGATAATTTTACGTGTCTATTCAGGTGTAAGAATGGTATCAAAGGAAAAAATTGATTTAGCTGTTGTTTCGGAGGAAGATCTTCTCAGCCTTCGCATAAAAGACCTGCCTCTAAGCATGGAAGGCACTTGGCTTTCCGACTGCGTTAAAGAACTTTATCAGGAACTTGAAACAAAAGGCATAAAATTTAAACCGGTATGCTACTTGGCCGATGAATGGTTTGCTCCTGACCAGGACCCCCAAGTCGGTATACCATTTTATTTAGCCCACCCTGCGCTTATAAAACTTGAAAAAAAGATGATGCTTGAGGCGGAGGGAGAAACAAAGGCCTGGTGTATGCAGCTTTTACGTCATGAAGCAGGGCATGCCATAAACTATGCCTATAAATTGTACCAATCTCAGGATTGGAAAAAAATATTCGGGCAATTTTCCAAAGCTTACGCAGATGCTTACAGATTTAAGCCTTACAGTAAAAGCTTTGTAAGGCACCTGGAAAAATATTACGCTCAATGCCATCCTGACGAAGATTTTGCCGAAACTTTTGCCGTTTGGCTATCGCCTAATCTTGACTGGCGCAATCAGTATAAAGGCTGGAAAGCGGTAGAAAAGCTTCAATATATCGAAGAGATAATGCTGGGAATTAAAGACAAACCGCCGTTGGTTAAAAACGGTAAAAAATACCGCAAAGCTTCTTCGCTGGATATTACTCTTAAAAATTATTATAAAAAGAAAAGACGCAATTTAGCCGAAGAATTTCCCGATTTCCATGATGCCAATTTGGCAAAAATATTTTCTCATAGCCACAAGGATGATGTAAAGCTGCCTTACGCATATGCTATAATAAAAAAATATAAGAATAACATTTCCGATAATGTTTCAATTTGGACCGGAGAAAAAAAATTCATAATCAATACTTTGCTTGAAACTTTGATAAATAGGTGCAAGCACTTGGGTTTGCTAAACCCGATATCCGAACAGGAGGCAATACTTAAAATATCGATTTATGTTACTGCGCTTATAATGAATTATGTAAATACCGGCAGTTTCAGGGGGAAAAATGGATAAAAAACTGAAAGTTTTGCTGGTTTTTGATTGCCCTTATTCAACTGCGCGGGGCTATGATTTTGCGAAAGAATTCAAGGAGCCTGACTGGGATACTCAGCTTAATGTTTACGAGGCACTTTTGGAAAACGGGCATGAGGTCGTCCTGCTCGGAGTTTATGACGACATAAACGTCCTCATAGAAGAGATACGCCAGAATAAGCCGGATGTTGTATTTAATATAATGGAAGGTTTCAGAAAAAAAACCAACCTGGAAAGAAATGCTGCATGGCTGCTTGAAATGTTAAACGTGCCTTTTACCGGAGCAAACCCGGCAGCGCTTCTTATTTGTAACGACAAAGCTTTGAGCAAAAAAATTTTAAGTTTCCATAAAATACGCGTGCCAAATTTCCATACTTTTCATAAAAACAGGAAGCTCAAAGCCATTAAGCGTCCGAAACTTCCTGCGATAGTAAAGCCTTTGTGCGAAGAAGCTTCTGTCGGCATCTCTCAAGCATCAGTTGTAGACAACGAGGCAGCGTGTCTTGAGAGAGTGAAATTTATCCACGAAAAAATGAACATGGATGCAATTGTAGAGGAGTATGTTCCGGGAAGAGAGTTTTACGTAAGTGTTATCGGCCATAAAATACTTGAAGTTTTACCCATAAGAGAGATGAAATTCGGAGAGATTAGCGACCCCGAAAGCAAAATTGCAACCTATAAAGCAAAATGGGACGATGAGTACCGGAAAAAATGGGGGATACAGAATGTTTTTGCGAATAATATGCCTGAGGGCCTTGAAAAAAAACTTACGCATATCTGCAAGACTGCCTACCGCGCACTAAATTTAAATTCCTATGCCCGTTTTGATATAAGGGTTTCTGCTGACGGAAAGATTTATATCCTGGAGGTAAACGCAAATCCCTGCCTTGCAAAAGATGACGAAATGGCCCAGTCAGCAGCAAAAACCGATATCAGCTATGGCAAACTTATTCAAAAAATTGTCGCTCTTGCCTTAAATAATACCAATAACGGCAAATAGCTTTTCTGAAAAATTATTTCTGCTATAATATTTACCTGCATAGTATCAGCTTTTAAATGATGGTGTAAAATGATTGATGATTCAAAAAAAAGAGCAGAACAAAGGGTCCAGGATTTAAGGGAAATAGGCGTTGTTATTGATACCTGGGATGATATTTTTTCCGATTTTGACCCCAGGCCTTTGAGCGAGCGCACGGTTTCCGGAGATTTCACGGAGGAACTCAGGAAACGGTATAAAGAAACACAAAGCGGAGATTTTATCATAACTATTTATGCTCCTGTTTCCTTGCGCAACGAAGAATCTGAGCGTATGGTGACCAGCCGCCTGAGAAAACATTTTCGCCATAAATTTTTGCAAAAAAAGAAAGTTATTACCGTTATCCGTATCCGCGGGCTTATATTTGTTATTGTCGGTATTTGTTCATTGGGCTTTCTGACGCTGGCAACATACTTTAAATTTATGAGCGAACTAGCACTTCAGATTGTAAGTATTGTCCTTATGCCGCTAGGCTGGTTCGGCATATGGGAAGGCCTTTCCAAACTTATTGATACATCACCGGTAGTTATAAGGGATTCCAAACTATTCGAAAAACTGCTAAAAGCAACTTACCATTTTAAGTATATAGAGGGTGCTGACAAATGAACCGCCCGAAGATTGATTATCCCTGTGAATGGGAATACAGGCTTATAGGCTCTGATGAAGAAGGTTTGCATAAGGCAGCAGCCGAAGTCCTTAAAACTAAGCAATACACTTTGTCTTTTTCGAATATCAGCAAGGCAGGAAAATATATTTCTCTTGCGCTAAAAACAACTGTTGCAGACGAAAAAGAGCGCAACGATATATACGTTTCTTTACGCAAACACCCCGCTGTTAAGAGCGTCATATAAAGTAAATTATCGTAATTAAAAGCAGGAATGGGTATTATTCCGAAGATTCAGCAAGATAGGGGGATTTTCTAAAGTCGTTCAATCTTTATTTTCTTAAAAGCGGAAAACTTTTGGCTGTTTAATGATTCTGGTATTCTTGCAAAGCATATGGCTAAAAAAATATTGATACTTTTAGGAAGTCCCAAAAAGAACGGTAATACCGCCATACTCGTAGACTGGTTTTGCAAAGGCCTAAGGACTAAAAACCCCGCTATCGAAATTATTCACACAGCTTTCTTAAAATATAAATCCAATGGCTGCTTGGCCTGCCGTGCGTGTCAAAAACTTAAAGAATATGAATGTGTAGTCGATGATGAGGCGAAGCCGGTTCTTAGAAAAATGGCCGAAGCAGATATTATAGTTATGGCAACGCCTCTTTATTTTTTTGGAGCAAGCGCGCAGCTTAAGCTTATTTTTGACAGGATGTTTTCGTTGTATAAATGGAACAATGAAGCTAAAACGATGCAAACTGCCCTAAAAGGCAAAACTTTAGTTCTTATAGCAAGTGCCTTTGAGGATGTTGGGCTGGATGCATTAGAGAAACCGTTTGTTTTGACTGCAGAATATACCGGAATGAAATTTGAATCACTGCTTGTCCCTAATGCGGGAATTTCCGGAGCGGTAAAAGATAATAAGGAAATAAAAAACAAAGTAATTGCTTTTGGCGGGAGAATAGTTAAATAATATACAAATTTTAAATGCCGCCAATGATGGGCCATCAATGACGCAAACACAATTTTTGATACTCGCTGGCGTTTCTTTTTATGTTTTTATAAGCCTTGCAGTTGGTTTCTGGACGCGTAAGTGGATAAAAACCGAAAGGGACTATATTGTCGCAGGAGGCCGTCTTGGCTGGATACTTTCGATAGGGACAATTTTTGCAACCTGGTTTGGAGCAGAAACCTGCATGGGTTCCTCAGGCACAGCTTTTAATAAAGGCATTCTCGGTGTTATAGCGGATCCTTTCGGCGCGGGCCTTTGCCTGGTAATTTCCGGATTATTTTTTGCAAAACATTTTAGAAAGAAAAATTACGAAACAATCGTTGATTTTTTTAAGGAGCGTTATGGAATAACTGCTGCATGTTTTTTATCTGTAATGTATCTACCTGCATATCTTGGCTGGATAGGGGCACAGCTTATCGCTTTCGGATATATTTTAAATTCATTGACGGGATTTCCTATTATGCTTTCTATTATTTTTTCAACGGCAGTTGTGCTTATCTACACTTATATGGGAGGAATGTGGGCCGATACGATAACTGATTTTTTTCAAATGTTAATACTTGTTGCCGGGCTTTTGATAATTTTTCCTGTCCTCGTTAAAAGTTTGGGGGGTTTTTCTTCTATTATTTCCCGCACACCGCCGGAATTTTTCTATTTCTATCCGAGAAATACCTCAACGCTTGATTGGCTGTGGTATCTCCAGGCATGGATGATGGTAGGCATTGGGTCTTTGCCTGCGCAAGACCTTTTTGCGCGGACCATGGCTGCAAAAAACTTTACTGTTTCGCGCTGGTCGTCTATATTGGCAGGTATTTTTTACGTAATGATCGGATTATTGCCGGTATTGATTGGTATTTTCGGCAGGCTGGCAATGCCGAGCAGTTCCGGCGAAACAATACTTGTAGATATGGCGCTTAAATATCTTTCTCCTGTGTTGATTGTGGTTATGGTCGGGGCTTTGCTTGCCGCGATCATGAGCTCTGCTGACAGCGCTTTACTTGCGCCATCAAGCATTATCGGGCATAACATTTTGCCGCTTATTAAAAAAGATACAACAGAACAGGACAAGCTTAATTGGTGTAAATGGAGCGTGCCCCTGATTGGTATATTTTCTCTTATGCTCGCACTTTATTTTAAAAATATTTACAAGCTTTGTCAGGAATCATGGGGTATATTGCTTGTTGGCGTTGCAGCGCCAATGATATTGGGTGTGTATTTTAAGAGGGCAACTGCAAAAGGCGCATTAGCCTCCAGTTTGGGAGGAATTATAATCTGGCTTTTCTTTAAGATTAAAATTCCTGGATACCCTTCAAATCTTATCGGATTTTTTGCTTCAATGATTATTCTCGTCGTTGTGAGCCTTTGCGACAGGAAAGTTAAAACTTATTGACAGTAAATTGTTTGGTGCTATTATCTGTGTTTACAGCATACTTGTAGGGATTTTACTATAGGCTACGAATGTTACGATAAACAAACGTTTCTAGTGTAACTTTCGAATATAAAAAACGGAGGTATAACATGTGTTACGCAGGGCCAGTTGCAGGTGCAATTGTAAGTTCTTTAGTGTGGGGTAAGACAAAAAGCATAAAGGTATGGTGGCTTTCGCTTCTATATTGGGGTGGTGCGCTTTTCGGCGTAATTGACCACCTTTGGAATGGAGAATTGTTCCTTATTTCCGGTGATATCGTTAAAGATTTATTGCTCGGGGCAGTAATTACTGTTTCGATTTTTATTTTCTGGCTTGGTGCGCTTTTGTACTATAAGCATAATTTGAAATTACAGCACACTCAGGCATAAAAGCAGATACGATAGCATACGGTTACGTTATGGGCAGGAAATTTTTGGAAGTTATAAAAATCTATCTAAAAAATTCCTGCCCTGTTTTATTTTTTGCTTGCATAACTGCATTTCTTTCTTTTTCTCCCTTCTGTTTTTCTGCAGAAATTCAAAGCCAAGAAGCTATAAAAGAAGAAGGTTCTTCCTGGAATCCATATTCAACAGGCCCCGTCATAACATGGACTGCACCTTTGTGCGGCAGGGCTAAATTCGTGGCGCAGCCATTTTTTTTCTATAATCATACAAGAGGAACATTCAATTCGGATGGCGGCTATAATTCTTTACGGGGTGGTGACAAAAAATATCAATACCAACAGCAGCTTTTTCTGGAATATGGAATAACCGAACATTTTGAAATAGATGCGCAAACCTTATATCAGGAAAATTATATAAAACAATCAGGCGCTACGGCTCATTCTGAGGGCTTAGGAGATAGTTTCCTTTTTCTGCGTTACTGCCCCATTGAGGATAGCGGCTTCATGCCTTCGTTAAACGGATTATTCCAAATCAAGTTTCCAACGGGAAAATTTCAACACCTTAATCCCGGCAAGCTTGGCACAGACTCAATGGGCGCAACGACCGGCGGCGGGTCTTATGAACATGGCTACGGCGTTATTCTTACAAAAAAATTAAAGCCTTTTATGCTGCACGCAGATTTAATATATAATTTTCCCCTGGAAACCAAAGTCGACAGCGTAAAAACAAGGTATGGCAGGTATTTTAATTGCGATATAGCCTTGGAATATTTTTTTACAGATAATATGAATTTCATTTTTGAGGTTAATAATCTGCTCCAGCAAGATAAAAGAGAGGAAGGCACTTTTGTGCCTAATTCTGACAAGAAAGAAACGACGATATCTCCCGGTATCGGCTGGTCAAATGAAAAAATTCAAATGCTCCTTACGTATCAGCGTATCATAATTGGCGAAAATGCAGATGCTGACGATTCGGCCGTGTTTACATTCGTTTATAATTTTTGATAGGGGCTGTATTTAAATAAGATTTATAGTATAATCTCCTTATGAATTTAATTACCGCAGTCATTTTCGGAATAGTAGAAGGAATAACGGAATTTTTACCAATATCTTCAACCGCACACCTTGATCTTGCCCGCGAGATCTTGAAAGTCACTTCTACGGATTTTTTTAAAAGTTTTCAAATCGCCATACAGCTTGGAGCAATACTTTCGGTGGTTGTTTTGTACTGGAAATCTTTTTTGCTGAAATTTTCAGTATTTAAAAAGATTTTAGCCGCATTTATTCCAACCGCTTTAATAGGCCTGATACTTTATAAACCACTAAAATCATTTCTGCTTGGAAATATCACAATTGAGCTTTGGTCTTTAGCTGTCGGCGGCTTATTTATAATTATTTTTGAAATCTTCTACCGGCAGAAAGAAACTGCAATAGACGATATCGGCTCAATTCCGTATCCAAAAGCTTTTTTAATAGGCATATTCCAGTCAATAGCCATAATTCCAGGAGTTTCAAGGTCTGCAGCAACAATTATCGGAGGGTTAATCCTGGGCTTAAAGCGCAAGACAATTGTAGAGTTTTCATTCTTGCTCGCTGTTCCGACAATGCTTGCGGCAACTGTCCTTGATTTAGCCAAAAGCGCCGGGAGCTTTAACTCCGGACAACTTATTTATCTTGTTGTCGGATTTGTTGTTTCTTTTATAACTGCTTTGTTTGCTATAAAGTTCCTTCTTTATTTTATTAAGAACCATAATTTTATTCCTTTCGCAATTTATCGTATTGCACTTGCGTTATTGTTGATGATATTTATGTTCCGCTAAAGGAGTTGACAAAAATCGCCAAGAGGATATAATTCTTTCGTTCTTTTAAAATCAGCGATAAATTTTGTGGTGCTCGAAAGAGCATAAAAGGAAATTCCGTGTAACTCGGAAGCACTCCCGGTGCTGTAACCTGACTCTTTTTTAAAAAAAGAGAATTCTTAGCTAACACAAAAAATGCATTTGCATTTTTTGTCTGAAAGGCCACTACGAAACCAAAGTGGGAAGGCGTTAAGGATGAAGGAAGCCAGAAGACCTGCCGCAAAAATAACAGAATTTTTCCGCCAAAGGCGGATTCGCCCTAATAATTTAATTATGGTGGCGAAGGTTGTGCGTAGAACATGACCTAGATTTTTCATTTTCCCGGGCTAAGAAAACGAGGATGCACCCCGACTAAAACAGTCGGGGTTTTTTAATTTGGCTCCCCTGTGGGGAGCCAAATTAACCCCGCAGCGCTTCGTATAAATTTTCCTGGCCGCAGGCCGAGAAAATTTATACGATATGTAGCCCAACAGGCTGCCCAACAGGGCAGCCTGTTGGGCTAGGCGCAAGGGGTAGATATGGAAAAGCTTGACTTAGGTTTTTTTAATTAGTCGGATTATCCAGATGAAATCTCCGGCATAATTTTTTACAGCTGCTTATGGAAAAATTATTTTCAATTGTTGTTTTTGTTTTTACGATTTTATATTCTCCTGATTCTTTTGCGAAAGACCTGCGCATAATTTCACTTGCCCCAGCCACTACAGAAATTTTATTTGCTTTAGGATTAGATAAGGAAATTGTGGGCGTGAGCGAATTTTGTAATTATCCTAAAGAAGCAGTGGCCAAAGAAAAAATCGGCACCTTCAGCCAGCCAAACATAGAAAAAATATTGTCGTTAAAGCCGGATTTGATATTTGGCACCGGACTTGAACAGGCGCCAGCGATTGCAAAACTTAAACAGCTTAATTTAAATATTTTCGTAAGCGATCCGGAAAACATCGATGAACTTTTCCGGTCTATCCGGGAAATAGGAAGATTAACCAAAAAAGAAAAAGAGTCCACATCGCTTATCGGTAATATGAGAAAAAGGATAGAAAAGATAAATTTGCAGGCTTCATGTGTAGCTGAAGAGAAAAAACAAAAAGTTTTCGTTGAAATCTGGCACAGTCCCTTAACTACAGTAGGTAGTGGTTCGTTTATAAATGAATTGATAGCGCTTTGCGGAGGCGTAAATATAACATCCGACATTAAGAGTGCGTATAGCTCTGTGGCGCAGGAAGTAGTCTTAAAACGCAACCCTGATTGTATTATTCTTGCTTATATGGGAAATTTAAGCCCGGTTGAGAGCGTAATCTCCCGGCCTGGATGGGAAAATATAGCTGCAGTTAAGAACAAACGTGTGTATAACGATATTGACCCTGATGTTTTGCTTCGGCCCGGGCCGCGCATAGTAGAAGCTATGGAAGAGCTTAATAAAAAATTATATCCCGATGGATAAAATACTAAAAAGAAAAATCATATTGTTGTCGGCTATTTTAGTTTTAGCGGTCATTTTAGGCATATTGAAAGGATCAGTTAATTTAAGTTTTTCCGAGCTTTTCAGCAAAGAAAACCGCCAGATACTTAACTTCAGGTTTGTGCGTGTAATCCTTGCAATCGTTGCAGCCAGCGGATTATCTATCTGCGGAATAGTGCTTCAGGCAATACTGCGAAACCCGCTCGCAGAACCCTATCTTTTAGGTACCTCAAGCGGAGCAGGCCTCGGGGCAGTGATTGCGCTTACATTGGGTGTGGCAGTTACCTATATTCCTTTTGCTGCATTTATCGGAGCAATATTAAGCACCTTGCTGGTTTATTCTATAAGCAGGGAACGCGGAAAAATAGGAGTGCAGTCCCTTATCCTTTCCGGTGTTATTGTTTCGATAGCTTTTTCCGCAATTATTTTATTTTTACTTTCAACATCAGAAAGGCAAACTCTGCATGGTATATCTTGGTGGCTATGGGGTAACCTTGAAGTTTTTGATTACAAATTACTTATTATAGTAAGCGTAATTGTGGCGCTTGGCATATTTACCGTTTATCTGTTTTCGCAAGATCTAAACGCAATAAGCATAGGGGAGGAGGAAGCGCTGCATCTTGGCGTAAACGTGGAGCTGGTAAAAAAAATACTACTTTTTCTGGTTTCGCTGATTACCGCGGCAATAATTTCTGTTTGCGGGGTAATCGGCTTTGTTGGCCTGATAATTCCTCATATAAGCAGATTAGTCATAGGGCCAAACCATAAATTGCTGATTCCCGTTTCATGCATATTATCGTCAGCATTCATGCTTTTGTGCGATTCATTTGCGCGCACTCTTTTTAGCCCTTCCGAAATACCAATAGGAGTAATTACCGCAATAGTAGGTGCTCCGATATTTATTATTCTTTTGAAAAAAAGCGAGGCCAGATAAATGGGTGTTTTGTTAAAGGCAGATAAAATTTTCGGCGGCTACAATAATAAACCTGTCATAAATAATGTTTCTCTGGAAATAAAACAGGGAGATTTTTTAGGGATAATCGGGCCAAACGGCGGCGGTAAATCTACGCTGCTTAGGCTGATGAGCCGGGCGATTCTGCCAACAAAAGGGAAAATAGTCCTTGAAGGTGAGGATTTAAGAAAGATAAACTCTAAAGAAGTTGCCAGAAAAATAGCTTTTATACCGCAGTTGACCCTGATTAATTTTTCTTTTACTGTATGGGAAATTGTGCTTATGGGAAGAATCCCTCATCTTTCGCGCCTTAAGGCGGAGGGAAAAAAAGATTTTTCAATTGCCGAGCGCGCTTTAAGCCTTACAGACGCGCTGCACTTAAAAAACAGGAGGATAGACGAACTTAGTGCAGGCGAACTCCAGCGCGTGATTATCGCAAAGGCTCTCGCCCAGGAACCGCTTCTTCTATTTCTGGATGAGCCTACTTCGTACCTTGATATCGGCCATCAGGTTCAAACCCTTGATTTATTGGCTGAATTAAACCAAAAAAATAATCTTTCAATAGTTATTGTGCTGCATGATTTAAATCTCGCAGGAGAATATTGTAAAAAAATAATCCTGCTTAACGAAGGGGAAATATTTGAACAGGGAACACCGGCGCAGGTGCTCACATACCAGAATATTGAAAGCTTATATAAAACAGTCGTGGTAGTAAAAGATAACCCGATAACCTTGCGGCCGCATGTTCTTCTGATCCCGGGAAACAAAAAATGCAAACAAGAATAATACTTATAAGGCACGGCGAAACCAGGGCTAACAGGCAAAGGAGATATGTCGGTGTAACTGAAAGCGGGCTTACTTCTTACGGTAGATATCAGGCGAAATGCCTTAAAGAAAGAATGGCTAAAGACACGATTGACAGAATCTTTGTAAGCCCCTCAAAGAGAGCGCTTGATTTTTCTAAGATTGTCTTTGGCAACAGGAAAAAGAAAGTACTTGCAAGCTTGCAGGAAATGAATTTTGGGGTTTTTGAAGGATTAACATATTCGCAAGCTTTGAAAAAGTACCCGCTAGCTTATAGGAAATGGCTTAAAAGCCCGCAGCGTTTTAATATTCCAAAAGCAGAGCCCTTAGCTAACTTTAAAGCGCGCGTTTTTAATGCGTTAAAAGAAATTATTTCCGCAAATCCCGGCAAGTCTGTCGCGCTAGTGACGCACGGAGGCCCGATAATGCTGATGGTTGGAAAAATTATAAAATCGAAGAATTTATGGAAGGTAATGCCCGGCCTTGCGAGTATAAGTATTATAGAATTCAATAAAAATAAACCAAAGATTTTAAAGTTAAACGATATAAGCCATTATAAATAAATATGGGCAAAATTATTTTTATTTTAGGCGGAGCAAGAAGCGGCAAAAGCAGTTTTGCATTGAAGTTAGCCAAAAAATCAAAAAAAAGAAAAGTTGCCTTTATCGCAACGGCTCAGGCGCGCGACCGCGAAATGGGAAAACGTATTTTGCTTCATAGGCTCGCCCGGCCAAGCAATTTCAAAACATTCGAAGAAGCTCTTAATCTTTCAGGGCTGCTTAAAAAAATATCATCCGGTTTTGATGTGATAATTATAGATTGCCTGACTCTTTTTGTGTCAAATCTTATGCTAAAAAGATTTAAGGAAAAAGAAATACTAGAGGAAATTGATAAAGTATTGGCAATGCTTAAAAAAACAAACACAAAAGCAATAATTGTTTCCAACGAAGTGGGCTTGGGGATTGTGCCGCAGACTAAGCTTGGAAGGAATTTTCGCGATATTGCGGGTAAGGTCAATCAGGCGGTTGCTAAAAAGGCAGATAATGTGTTTTTTATGGTTTCAGGGCTTCCCTGGAGGGTAAAATAAATGGAAGAGATAAACAAAATTATCAAAAATATTAGAGATTTGGATTCCGGGCTTATGGCTAAAGCAAAAGAGCGGCTGGATAATCTGACAAAACCCAGAGAAAGCCTGGGCAGGCTGGAAGACCTGGCTAAGCTTATCGTAGGCATCACATCTTTGGAGAATCCTTCCCTCAAAAATAAAGTTATTTTTACCTTAGCTTCCGACCACGGCGTTACAGAGGGGGGTGTTAGCGCGTTTCCCAAGGAAGTTACCGCGCAGATGGTCTATAATTTTTTGGCAGGTGGTGCTGCGATAAATGTTTTGGCGCGCCACGCGCACGCGAGGGTTGTTATTGCTGATTTGGGGGTAGCTTGCGATTTAAAGCCACACAAGAATTTGGTAATTAAAAAAATAAATTATGGAACTAAAAATTTAGCAAAAGGCCCGGCAATGGAAAGAATGGAAGCAGTAAAATCCATCAGCGCCGGCATTGATATTTTTGAACAGGAATATGCAAAAGGTATAGATATCATAGGAACAGGCGAAATGGGCATAGGCAATACCACAGCCTCAAGCGCAATTGCTGCCGTGTTTACGAAAAAACCAGTTGAGCTTATTACCGGAAAAGGAACAGGCATAGACGAGAAAGGCCTTGAAAATAAAATAAAAGTCATAGAAAAAGCTTTGAGGGTTAATAAGCCTGATTCTAAAGATGCAATAGATGTTCTTGCAAAAGTGGGAGGCTTTGAAATAGGAGGGCTCGCCGGAATAATACTTGCGGCAGGAGCAAAAAGAGTGCCTGTTGTAATAGACGGGTTTATCAGCTCCGCGGCTGCTTTAATTGCGTTCGGTTTGGAACCGAAAATAAAAAATTATATGATCGCGAGCCACTCCTCAGTTGAGAAGGGGCATAAAATTATTCTGGATTATATAGGCCTTAAGCCTTTATTTGATTTGAATTTAAGATTGGGCGAAGGAACAGGAGCTGCTTTAGGCATAAATTTAGTTGAGGCTTCTATAAAAATATTAACTGAAATGGCAACCTTTAATGCTGCCCACGTATCTGAGAGGTCAAAACAATGACAAGCTTGTTGCTGGCTTTACAGTTTTTGACGGTTATTCCGATAAAAGTCAAAAATTTCACGGAAACAAAACTTATTACTTCAATGGTGTTTTTCCCGGTAATCGGTTTTTTTATCGCAAGTCTGCTTATCTTAGTAAATAATTTATTATTATATCTGGGCTTTAGTAATTTTATAATTAACATTATTTTGGTTGTAGCGCTGGTTTTAATTACCGCAGGCATGCATCTTGACGGGCTCTCTGACACTTTCGATGCGATAGCTAGCAGCAAGCCCAAAGAGGCCATGCTGGCTATCATGCGCGATTCACACTCGGGAGTTATGGGGGTTTTAAGCATTATCTGCGTATTGCTCCTTAAAATTTCTTTTCTTTGTTCTATAGATTCAATATATAAAACAGGTGCGCTTATTTTAATGTGTGTTCTTGGCAGGTGGTCTTTGGTATTTTTGCTTTTTATGTTTCCTTATGCACGCAAAGTTGGCAAGGCTAAAATTTTTAGCGAAGGAATTAATCTAAAAATATTAATTACGGCAACGGCTTTTTCTTTAAGCTGTGCAGTCATATTTTTTGGAATAGACGGATTGTCAATTATGGTTTTGGCTATGTTGTTTGCTTTTTTATTCGGTAAATTCATGGTAAAAAAAATCGAAGGCATTACGGGCGATAGCTTAGGGGCTTGCTGCGAACTAATTGAGGTTGCAGTATTATTTTTAATTGCCATTCTGGCAAAGGCAGGATTATTTTATGGAAAATAGCGCAATAATGTCATGGAGCGCAGGTAAAGACAGCTGTCTTGCATTGTTCCGCGCAATGCAGAAGGGAATTAAAATTAAATATCTGCTTAATTTTATATCGCGCGAGCATAAACGCTGCTGTTTCCACGGGATAGAATCACGCCTTATAGAGCTGCAGGCTAAGTGTTTGGGAATTACGCTCATTCAAAAGGAAGTTACTGCGGATATGAAGAAGTATGAAGAGGAATTCAAGGAAGCGGTAAATGAGCTTAAAGCTAAAGGGATAAATAAAATGGTTTTTGGGGATATTTATTTACTTGACCACTTTAGCTGGGTAGAGCGCGTATGCCGTGACTTGTCAATTACGCCTATCGAGCCTCTCTGGAATAATCCGGCAGCAAGCCTTGTAAGAGAATTTATCAATCTCGGATTTAAGTCAATAATCGTAAGCGCCAAGGATGATATAGGGGGCCGGGATTTTATCGGAAGAATTATAGATGAAAACTTAGTATGTGAGTTTGAAAAAAGAAAAATTTGCCCCTGTGGAGAAAATGGAGAATTCCACAGCTTTGTGATAGATGGGCCGATATTCAAAAATAAAATAGAAATATTGGAAAGCGAACCAATTCTAAAAGAAGGTTTCTGGCGGCATTGGTTCCTTGATATTAAAAAATACAGGGTTGTTGAGAAGTTCCAGACAGGTGGAGGAAGTCTTGGTGAGATTCCAAGCACTGTCTCGCAACGGTAATATTTTAGCGTGAAGCGCTAAAGTGAGTCCGGTCGATCGCCTGTTTCGGAAAGTACTCTCGAAAGAGGAGGAAAAATGAAAAAGGTATTAAGTCTTTCGTGGATTGTATTTTTGTTAGTTTCAAATTTCTGCTACGCTAAAAAGCCCGTTGATTTAGGCCAGCTCGTTATAACGCCTTCAAGAATTGAGGAGGGTATTGAAGAAGCTGACAGGAAGGTTGAGGTTATAACTCAAAAAGATATTGAAGAATCCGGAGCAAAAGATGTGTCGGAAGTTTTATCTTCGCTTCCCTCCGTAAACATGACTAATTATGGCGGATTAGGCGCGTTAAAAAATATCAGAATGCGTGGGGCAATTCCTTCCCAGGTTCTTATATTAAGAGACGGCACGCCCCTTAACAGCCCGCGAGACGGAGAAGTTGACTTAAGCACTATACCGTTAGACAACATAGAAAGAATTGAGGTAATGCCTGGAGCAGCTTCCAGTATCTATGGTTCGCAGGCAATGGGAGGGACTGTTAACGTAATTACGAAAAACCCTCCGGTTTCCGGGAGTAAAACAGAAGCAGCCAGCCGCTTCGGTAGCTTCCGGACCTACCTTGAAACTCTGTCTCATGGCGCAAGAGTAGGAAAGTTTGGTTATATCATTAGCGGCGGCTATGAATCAAGCGAAGGCGCGCGCGCAAACTCAACTTTTAATTCAAAAGATTTTAATGCCAGGTTCGATTACAAACTCAATGATTCTAATACCATAGAAACTCAATGCGGTTTTTATAAAAACAGAGCAGGAACTCCCGGGCCGATAACTTCTCCGGATAACGATGACATACAGGCGCAGCTAAAAAATTATATAAATTTAAACTGGGATTCGCAAATTAATGAAACGACAGGGTTTTATGCAAAGCTGTACAATGATTACGACCGGCTTGAATTTATGGAAAATTCAGCCGGGTCTATATTTGATATTCCATTTAACAAATCCGTACATACTACAAAAGTAGAGGGCCTTAATTTACGCCTCAACAAAAAGTTATTTGATTTTTACGAGTTTATTACCGGTTTTGATTATGTAAAAAACTTAAATGACTCAACCTCCAGCGCAAAACATAAATATAGCGTTTCTGCCGGATATCTTGAAAACAGGTTTGACATAAGCGATAGGGCAAAGTTATCGCTTTCAGGCAGATTAGATGACTATTCAAATTTTGGCACGGAGTTTAATCCAAGTATAAACTTTCTTTATAAACTTTGGGAAAATTCAGATATACACACTTCTGTGTCCCGTTCTTTTCGTGTTCCTACTTTTAATGATCTATACTGGGATGGGGATGGAATGAAAGGAAATCCTAATTTAAAACCTGAAAAAGGAATCAACTATGAATTAGGTTTTGATGCGAAGTCAAACAAGTATTTTTCAACCGGCATAAACTACTTTCGTAACGACTTTTCAGACCTTATAAACTGGGCCCCAGGCGCGTCAGCCCTTGATCCTTGGCAACCGCAGAATGTAGGCCGCGCAACAATAAATGGAGGAGAGCTTATAAACAAATTTTATCCTTTGGATAATTTTGAGATAGGGCTTAATTATACTTTTCTTTCCGCGCGAGACAAAAAAACCAATAAATATTTAATTTACCAGCCAAAGAACAAAATGGATTTTTCTTTGAAATATAAAGAATTCCATGGCTTTGATTTTGAGTTTGTTGGGCAGTGGACGGGCCAGAGATTTCACGACAGCGAAAATACCATTAAAGTAAAACCATATTTTCTTTTAAATTTCAACGTTACAAAGAGAATTAAAGAAAACTATACAGTATTTTTTTCGCTGGATAACCTCCTAAATAAAGAGTATCAAGTGGTTAAGGATTATCCTACGCCTGGATTATCCGTTAACGGCGGAGTCAAGGTAGAGTTTTAATCCTTGAATTTAATTTTTCTAAGAGTAAAATAAACTCGTTGTTGGGGAACGAATAAAAACAATAAGTAACCACGAGCCAAATGGGCTTTATCCCGTTAGAGAAAACGCAATCCTTAGAAGAACAAACTTCTCTAACGGGATTTACATAAATTAACCTTTACCAAATCCGGTAAAGGTTTTTGTGTTTTTATCCGCCTTCGCTAGATGCCGCAACCATGGTCGTGGTTGGATGCGATGTGTGCTTCGGCGGATGTCACTAGGTGGACATGCCCGTGGGGTGCTCCATAACTACATTTAAAAGGGGGGACAAATGAAAGGCTTCGGGGAATTAAAAAACATCCAGATTATCATTCTTGGTTTATGCATTGGCCTGGCTACTATAATTTCTACGGTAATTCTCTCAAAAGGCCTTCTTCAGATACGTAAATTCTCAAACGAGGTTATAAGCGTTACCGGTTCGGCAGAGAAAAAAATAGTTTCCGATTATATTGTATGGAAATCAAGTTTTGCAAGAAGAGACCCAAAAATGACAGAGGCTTTTAATGCGCTCAAAAATGATTTGCAAGAGGTAAAAGATTACCTTGTTTCTAAGGGCGTCAAAGATGATGAAATTATAGTTTCGCAAATAGGCACGACTGTCCTTTATAGAAAAAACGAAAAAGGAACCGATACAAATCAGATTGAGGAATATGTTTTAAACCAGGGAATCGAAGTGCGCTCCAATGACGTTAAAAAAATTGATGATATTGCCAGGCAGTCAACCGAACTTATCAACAAAGATATTGCGTTTATTTCCGGAGCGCCGGAATATTTTTACACGAAACTAACCGGGCTAAAACATGAGATGCTTGCGCAGGCAACAGAGGATGCAAAAGAGCGCGCCAGGCGGATGAGCGGTGCAACCGGAAATAAAATAGGGCTTATGCGTTCGGCAAAAATGGGAATTTTCCAGATAACTCCGGTAAATTCCTATGACGTTTCCTGGTATGGCAATAACGACACTACTTCTTTTGAAAAGAAGGTTACCGCTGTGGTAAATGTTGATTTTGCAATTGAATAGCAGCGTAAAGCGCGGCGGTAGTGTAAAAATAGGAGCATAATAAATTGGAAGTAAAAATTATACGCAGCCCCAATAGAAGGCACACGGTAAGCGCTAAAATGGTGAATGATTGTTTGGTGGTAGCCGCGCCGCTTAGGCTTTCCGAAGAAAATCTTACAAAAATAGTTTCTGATTTCAAATTAAAGTTTGAAAAGAAAAAACTCAAAGAAGAATTAGACAGGAACCAGCCGCTTGCCGAAATTGCAGCCTTGCTTAATAAAAAATACTTTAGTAACCGGTTAAAAATCAATTCCATAGAATATGTTACCGGCCAGAACAGCAAATTCGGCTGCTGCAATTATAGAGAGGGCCATATCCGCATATCGCACAAGGTGGGCCTTATGCCAAAGTGGGTAAGAAACTATGTTTTAATTCATGAGATGGCTCATTTAATAGAACCTAATCACAGCAAAGCTTTCTGGAACATAGTTTGCCGTTACGGCCTTACTGAAAGGGCAAGAGGTTTTCTTTATGCTGTGGGGTTTAACCGCAATAAGCCTTGATTTAAAATTTTTGCCGCGTTACAATAATTCACAATATATATATATAACGCGATACCAATAATTCATCCCGCCGGAAAAATATAGGCTAATTTAAACTTTGGGGCGGTATAAATGCCATCAGAAAAAATTATTTTTGATTATTCAATTCCAAAAACACTTCAAATAAAGCTAACCGGTGAGTGGTTAATGAGTTCCGGTATCCCGGCTATATCAGAATTCACTTCACAATTTTCTGGCCACAGCGATGTCACGCAGATTGTTTTCGATACTTCGAAGATTTCCAAATGGGATAGCGGATTAGTTTCATTTTTATTCGGTTTAATCAAAGAATGCCAGCGAAAAAATATTAAGATAGAGAGAAAAGGTTTGCCGGAAGGTGTGCTTAAGTTACTTGACCTTATCGAAAAAATTGGTGAAAAAAATAAGCCGCAAGAAACTAAGCCAGAACCGTTTCTCCAAAGACTTGGAGGAAGGGCTTTGCAGCTTAAGGAAAGCTTATTATCGCTGCTTGGCTTTTTGGGTGAGATTACTGTTTCTTTTAACCGTGTAATTGCCGGCAAAGCTTATTTTCGTTTTAATGATTTTATGCTTATCGTGCAAAGATGCGGAGCAGATGCTCTTGGCCTTGTTTCGTTGATAAGCGTCTTGGTGGGTATAATTCTTGCTTTTATCGGCGCAATACAGCTTCAAATATTCGGAGCCCAGATTTATATCGCAGATATTGTCGGCATAGCAATGGTGCGGGTTATGGGCGCGGTAATGACAGGCATAATTATGTCAGGCAGGACCGGCGCTTCTTTTGCCGCGGAGCTTGGTATAATGCAGACAAATGAAGAGATTGATGCGCTTAAAACTCTGGGTGTTGACCCGGTTGAGTTTTTGGTTGTGCCGCGTATCCTGGCGTTGGTTGTAATGCTGCCACTTTTAACTCTTTATGCTGACTTTATGGGTATATTGGGAGGCTATATTATAAGTGCCGGCGTGCTCGGTATAAATCCGGTTGAATATTTAAACCATACGCAGTCAGCAGTAAAGCTTAGCAACCTTTGGATAGGGCTGATACACGGTTTTGTTTTTGGTATAATTATTGCGATTTCCGGCTGCCTTCGCGGTATGAATTGCGAAAGAAGCGCAAACGGCGTAGGAGAAGCTACTACTTCAGCGGTAGTCACCTCAATTACAAGTATTGTAGTAGCTACTGCAATTATTACTTTTATTTGCCAGGTTCTTGGAGTATAAATGAAAGAGGCATCGGAAGTTGTTATTGAAGTACGTAATCTTGATTTAAGTTATGATGATTATGAAGTAATGCATAATTTGAATTTCAAGATCAGCAAGGGTGATATTTTTATTATCATGGGCACAAGCGGCTGCGGAAAATCGACCTTATTAAAAAGCCTCATAGGCTTGAGGCCTCCCGCTAAAGGAGATGTCTTGTATGGAGAGAAGAATTTTTGGCGCGAAGATGCCTCAGGGCAGAAAGATTTAATGCGCCGCTTCGGAGTTCTTTACCAGAGCGGTGCCCTTTGGAGTTCTTTGACTTTGGGAGAAAATGTTGCGCTTTCCTTAGAGCTTTATTCGAATTTATCCGCCTCGCAGATACAGGAGGTGGTTGAGCTTAAACTTGCATTGGTAGGGTTATCGGGATATTCAAAATTTTATCCTTCCGAAATAAGCGGAGGAATGCGTAAACGTGCAGGCCTTGCCCGGGCTATTGCGCTTGATCCTGATATTGTTTTCTTTGATGAACCCAGCGCCGGGCTTGATCCGATAAATGCGCGTATGCTTGATGATTTAATATTAAAGTTAAGAGATACCTTGGGCGCTACTTTTGTGGTGGTTACACATGAGCTTGCCAGTATTTTTGCAATAGGAAATAATTCTGTATTTCTTGATGCAAATAGCAAAACAATTGTTGCTGAGGGCAGCCCTAAGGATTTGCTGGCTAATTCCAAAAATTCCAATGTTATTGGGTTTTTGACAAGGGGCCAGAAACAGGGAGGACAATGATTAAAAAAGCAAACAAAAAGATAATTGGCGCATTTGTAGTCGGAGCGGTAGCTTTGTTGATTGCAGCCATACTTATTTTTGGTTCAGGGGCGCTTTTTAAACAAGCGGATAAATACGTTTTATTCTTTGATGGGTCAGTAAAAGGCCTTTCTTCAGGCGCCCCGGTTATTTTTCGCGGGGTGAAAATCGGCAATGTAACAGAGATAAGCCCGATTTATGACTCGAAAAGCAAAAAGGTATTAATCGGAGTGGTTATTGAAGTTGAGTTGTCCCGGGTTGAGGGTTTTCCTGAAAGAATAGGCTACCCTAACTATAAAATGCTTATTAGCCGCGGCCTGCGTGCTGGGCTTGAGGTACAAAACTTTATAACCGGCCAGCTTATGATTGGTTTTGATTTTTATCCTGATGAGCCAATAAAAATGTATGAGGTTGTTGAAAAATACCCTGAACTGCCCACTTTGCCGGTATCCCCGGCCATTTTTGACGTTATGAACCAGTTGCCCATTAAGGATATAGCGGATAATTTAAAACAGACCGTTGCCGGAATAAACAATCTGATAAATTCAGGAGGCTCTTACGGATTAAATAATATGCTTCAGGAAGTGTCTGAAGCGGCGCGGTCCTTGCGTTTTCTTGTTGAATATCTTGAAAAGCATCCTGAATCGCTTTTAAAAGGAAAGCAGATTCCTAAGAAAGGAGCAGAAAATGAGAGAAAATAAATTTAGACACTATTATTTCATCATTTGTATGATTTTTGTTCTGTCTTTGGGAGGATGCGTGTCCGTATCAAACAGCCCTAATCCGCGGTTCTATACGCTTTATACTCCGGATAAGGAAAAACCTAGTCAGGAATTTAATATTCCAGAAAATACAATTATAGGCATAGGCCCGGTGAGGATTCCTGAATATCTTAACCGCCCCCAGATTGTTACCAACAATAAAGACAAGACAATCTTTTTTGATGAATTCAACCGTTGGGCAGAATCTCTTGATTTTGCCCTGGCGCGCCTGATTAACAACGATCTTACGCTTATAATTCCCAAAACATCACTTCAAATGTTTCCGTGGGATTTGACTATTGCGGTAAAATATCAGGTAATTGTGGATGTTGTTCAATTGGAGAATAACCTTAATCATGATTTGATTTTTGTAACGCAGTGGTCAATCATAGATTTAGAAAAAAAACGGGCAGTATTTACAAAAAGATCGGAATTCCGTCAGGATATATATCCGCATAATTATTACGGCTTAACAGAGGCTTTAAGCGCAGCCACAATGTCACTAAGCAAAGAAGTTGCTCAGGGGTTGGTTTCTGTGGTAAAGCCGGCGCAGCCCGAATAAAATATATAAATACGATTTTTTTAAATTTCCAGCATTCAATTAAACAAAATTGCAGGAAAGCGGAGGTTAATATGTTTAGCAAAAGTTGCAAAAACATTTCACTTTTAAGTTTATTTTTTCTATTATTAAGTTTTGTTTTTGTCATGCCTCCATCGTATGGCAATCGTTTTGCTCTATTCGAGGGTATTGAAGCCCCTACGTTATTACATCCTACAACAGAAGATATAGATTTAACCGGGAAAGATTCGTTGCAATTTAGATGGATAAAAACCCCCGGAGTGTTCGTGTATTATACGCAATTCCGGCTTTATAAAACTGCCAACAATTTTGGTTCGGACCTGATTTATAAGGAAAATGTACAGCCCGGTAATTATCCTCTCAAAATCCCGTCAACGTATTTTGAGGCAGGGCAAGTTTATTCCTGGACATTAAGAATAGTGCTTACGGACGGTAACAGGACAGAAATAGCCTATAGCACTTTTAAGGTTATCAAAAAATAACAGGTTCCATGAAAAGAATAATAACGTTCACCGCAATTTTTTTATTAGGTGCGGTTATTTTGTGTTTCGCGCAGGGTACTGAGCTGAAGATATTTAAGGTGAAATATGGAAATGCTCAGTCGATATATAAAGTAGTTGCTGATTTAAAGAGCGGACAGGGGAAAGTATCTTATAACGCCGGCACAAACAGCATAATTATCGTAGATTATCCCCAAAACATAGAACTTATTGGCAGAGTAATTGAAAGTTTGGATGTTTTCGAGAAGCAGGTAGAGATAAGAGTCGTAGTTGTGGAATCTGCCGAAGAATTTTTTAAAAATATAGGTATTACGGGGCCAGGATTAGTTCTTCCGCGCGGAGAATTCCCGGTGGTATTAAAAGCTATGGAAAAGGATAAAAGCGCAACGGTTAAGACTTCAATGACGCTGCGCACTCAAAGCAATCAGCCTGCCCAGCTTCAGGTTTCTTCCGATGAATTTATTGGCAATGAAGTAACAATATACGATAACGGCACAATTGTCACCTCCGAGATAAGAGAGCCCGTTGGAAGTTTCCTGGAAGTTTTACCGGTTGTAAATGATGCAACCATAACCGTAACCGTAAGGCCTACCGTGAGCAGTTTACGGAAAGATGCCAGTGTTCGCGAGCAAACCATATTAACGCAGGCTACGATTAACGATGGAGAAACTATTGTCATAGGCGGGGTTGATTCAGAGAAGCGTATTGATAAAAACAATCACACCTTATTTAACGTTCCGCTTTATTCAAAGAGCAAATCCGCCAGAAAAAAAGTAGTAATGTTTCTTACGGCGAAAATTGTCGAATGAGGCCCGTATTTTTCCAAGCCTAGCCGCAAAAGGCGGCAGGCAGGCACGTGGAAAAATAATTGATTTATCTAAAATATACTTCCAGGCGCCTGCATACTGGGAAAATTTCCTGTTTTTTGGGACAGGAAATTTTCCCAAAGCGCCGTGGAAGTTAATTTCTTCGTCTACGGCGAAGAAATTAAGGAGGTTTAAGTGAAAAATCTAACGGCAATTGTTGCGCTCATGAGCGTATTTACTCTGGCGATTTGTTTTGTCGTCATAGGGGCTGTTTCTGTTGAACTGAAATCAGCGCTCGGCATAGGAAATGGCGAAATCGGCACGTTAGTTTTAACTCTTTTTTTAACTGCCTGCATAGTGCAACTTATAATCGGGCCTTTTGTGGATAAATTTGGGCATAAACCAATTGCAATAACCGGTTTTATAATCTGCAGTTTAAGTATGTTTCTTTTGGGGTCAGCTGCCAGTTTTATCATAGCCTTAGTTGCTGCTTTTTTACTGGGCATAGGGGCTATGTGTGTTAATACGGTAGGAAATACTTTAATGCCCGTAGTTTTATTTTCCGGCCGCGACCCGGCAAGGGCAAGCAACTTTGGAAATGGATTCTTCGGCCTGGGGCTTATTGCTACACCGCTTATAATTGCAGCTTTTGGGTTAAAATATAACAACGCTCTTTTTTCAATCGGCGCATGCATCCTTCTGTTTCTTTTATTTTCTCTTTTTGCTTCTTATCCTAAAGTTTCAACGGGTTTTAAGTTTTCTATGGCAATAAAATTATTAGGTAAGATGCCCGTTGTGGTGGCGGCTCTTGCGCTTATCTGTTATATTTCACTGGAAAGCACAATGAATACCTGGATAAAATCTTTAATGGCGGAATTATTCGAAAATAGCGGTAACAGTAATTTTCTGGCGCATGCCGGATTTGTGCTTAGCTTGTTCGGAATTTGTATGATGCTGGGCCGCTTCATAAGCTCCGCAGTTAAAAACCTGACCAAAATAGGCGTGAATGTCATCGCGGCGTCTTCATTGGTTTCTATGCTTGCCATTATCCTGCTGATTATTACTAAAAGCTATGTGCTTGCTATTGTGGCAATTGTTATAGTGGGATTTTCTTTTGCTCCAATTTTTCCTATTATTGTCGGCGTAACATTTGCGCGGTTTGAGGCAAATCTTTACGGAAGTATTTTCGGCATTATTTTTTCAATCGGCCTTCTTGGCGGTACCTTTGTCCCGCAATATGTAGGCTATTTGGCGAAAGAAAAAACCATCCAGCAAAGCCTGTGGATTGCAGTTGCTATGGCGGGATTATTATTTGTTATAGCTTTGCTGATGGGGCGGTTAAATTCCAAAAGAGCATAAATTAAATCCATTCTTAAGGCGCGCAGTTAATATGCTAACAATGCAAAGCTATGATGCAATTATAATTGGAGCTGGCCCGGCAGGCATGATAGCCGCAATTCGCGCTTCCGAAAATAATAAAAAAGTTCTTCTTATTGAAAGAAACCATACCCTTGGCGTTAAGCTTATTATAACCGGGGGAGGCCGTTGTAATCTTACCAATGCGTCTGATATTGAGGATTTTCTTAATAAATTTTCCGCATCAAAAGATTTTTTGAGAAATTCTTTTGCCCAGTTTTTTAATACTGAACTTTTATCATTTTTTGAGAAAAGCGGTATTGCTTTTAAGACGGAAGAAAATGGATGCGTGTTTCCCGTCGGCGATAAGGCAATGGATATTTTAAATGTTTTGAAACAGAAACTACAAGAAAATAATGTTGAAATCCTGACGGGTGAACGCGTAAAAAATATTACCGTAAAAAATAAAAGGGTTGAAGGCGTTATAACATTTTCGAATAAACAATTTTTAGCCAAAAGTGTTGTGGTTTCAACCGGCGGGCTTTCGTACCCCAAAACCGGTTCCACCGGTGACGGTTACGAATTGGCTAAAAAACTTGGCCACACCATAACGCCTTTAAAGCCGGCGCTTGTTCCGATAGCTATTAAAGAAAAATTTATAAAAGACTGGCAGGGCATATCGCTTAAAAAAGTGCTGGTAACTGTTCTGGATAACGGCAAAAAAGTTGCTGAACGTTTGGGCGATATAATTTTTACTCATTTTGGCATATCCGGGCCGGTAATCCTTGATGTAAGTGCTGTTGTTTATGATAAGCTGGAGCTTAAAAATAAAGTTGAGCTGGCTATTAATTTTGTGCCGAAATTAAATCAAAAAGAGTTAGATGTTTTTGTTTTACGCGAACTTAAAATAAACTCTGCAAAAACAATAAAAAATATGTTTAAAGATGTTTTACCGAGAAAAATGATGGAGCAATTTCTTAAATATTGCAACTTAAGCCCAGATATAACTGCGCATCAAATGACTACTGAAGAAAGGAAGAGGTTTATTAAGGGGTTATCAAACTTGTGTTTAACTGTAGAGAGGGTATTGCCTATAAAAGACGGCATTATAACCAGAGGGGGAGTAAACACAAAAGAAATAAATCCGAAAACCCTTGAATCAAAGCTCATTGGGGGATTGTTTTTTGCCGGTGAAGTGATAGATATTGATGCAACTACCGGTGGGTATAATTTGCAGGCGGCATTTTCAACCGGAAGGGTTTGCGGCGGAAATATTTAAACCCAAATTTTTCCTGCCTGTTCTGCAGGCGAGAAAAATTTGTCCGAAGGATCGTCCCCGAATTTTCCATAGCCTTCGGCTTAGAAAATTCGGATAGGTCAAAATCAAAACTTACGGCTAAGTTTCGATTTTGAGTTAAACCGAAAAAATGCCTGCGGAGCGTGGATTATTTTCTTCCATGTCTATTTGGCATAATCTGTTGTTGTAAGACAGGTTATATCGGGCGTTATCTTTCGAATACATTTTTTCGGTTAAAAGGTAAAAAGTAATAACCAATGCATCAAGCGCGTAACTTTAGCCAATACGGACAGCCGGTTCTTAAGGGCCTTGTAACTCCGGAGAAGGCAAAGGTCCACGCACAAACTCTTACAAACAGCCTTCGTAAAAAATTCAGGCACCTTTCCAGGCGCTTTAAGCGCGAAGGCATAGACTGTTTCAGGCTCTATGATTGGGATAGCCCGGATATCCGCGTTGTTGTTGACTGGTACGCAGGCCGGCTTGTTGTTGCTGAATATGAACGTAAGCAAACCGGCCCCGAGTATTTGCCCCAAATGGCCAGCGCAGCTGCAGCAGCTTTAAACGTTTCGCCAAACAAGGTATATATCCGGCGCCGGCATACAAATATAACAGATGCGCCCCGTTATAAAAAGCTCAATGTCAAAGGTGAACGTTTTAAAGTCCGTGAACGTAACCTCTGGTTTTGGGTAAATTTAAGCGATTTTCTTGATACCGGTTTATTTTCAGACCATCGTGATACGCGCGTTATTATTGGTAAGCTTGCAAAAGATAAAGACTTTTTAAATTTATTTGCATATACTGGAACATTTACCTGTACTGCCGCCGCCGCAGGCGCGCGTACAACAACAACTGTTGACCGGTCACAAACTTATATTAAATGGGCTAAAGATAATATGCTATTGAACGGGCTCTTAGGCCCAAAGCATCAATTTATACAATCGGATGTTAAAAAATATTTAGCGTGTGCTCTATCTCAAGGAAAACGTTTCTCGCTGGCATTTCTTGACCCGCCATCCTTCTATAAAAACGAGAGAGAGCAAATATCGTTTGATGTAAACCGCGATCACCCTGAACTAATCCGTGAAGTTTTAAAGCTTATGTTGCCGGGCTCAGATGTATTTTTCTCCACAAACCATCAACGTTTTGAACCTCGTTTCGAAAATATCACCGCAAAGGAAATAATCAAATTAACCCCACAAACAGTTCCTGAGGATTATCGTAATCGCAACGTCCATAACTGCTGGCAGATTAAGGTATGAATATTATTTGGATAAATCGGAAATACCCTGGGGTTGTGGAGGAGGGTACTTTTTGAGATTAATTTTTACCCTTTTGGTTTTGGATAAACGAAAAAAATACAGTAAGTTTTATCCTTGGCGTTGCACAAAGCGTTGCGTGCTATATCAGGAAAGATTTTAATCCTTTTGCCAGGTGGCTGGGGTTTACCCGCGGACATGTCTGCCTTCGGCAGTCAGGCCCGTGCGGGCCCCAAAAACAAATTTTGTAGTTTAAAAAGCATAATCTTTGCTATTTATTTCAACCTTATGCCAGCTTCACGAGAGAGATAGGAAATACGATACTAATATACTTTACTATACTTTACTATACTTTATAATATTCAGAATAAAAGAAGAAAAACATTGACAATAAAACCTGTGCAAGATATACTTTAGTAGAGCTTAATATACTTTAGTATAGTAATAAAAATAAAGTAACCAACCATTTTTTAGAAAAATGAATCTTCAAACAACCAAAATCTATCGCACTAAAGATGTTTTAAAAATTGTGGGCATTTCAAGGGCTACTCTTTACAACTGGCTTAGAGGCCAGAAAGTAAAAGAAGTAGTAAGAGATAGAAACAGTTTTAGAATTTTTACCGAGGAAGATATTCAAAGAATCTTGGCTTACAAAAATATGGTTAAACATCCGTTATGATTTTCAAAAAAAAATATTCGGAAAAGCGGGCGTTTGAACGGGAAAATTGTTATTGTCTTGTCCGCTATAAAACCTTGGATGGGAAAGGGGATTCTGCCACGATAATAACTTCTTTGAGAAATATCAGCGGCGGAGGGTTGCTGCTTAAATTCAAAGAACCCCACTTATTGGGTGTGCGGGTAGAGATAAAAATAAATCTTCCGATGTCGGACGATTCTCTGATTTCCGCTGTAGCAGAAATAGTAAGGCTTAAGGCTTATGCGAAGGCTAAAGAACATTGGGCGGGGGTGAGATTTATTGATATAAAAGAAGAGGATAGAAAAAAAATAATTGATTTTATCGAATTTAGAAAAACTAACAAAAATGGCATTAAATCTTAATTTAGAAAAAGATATTGAACGTAGCCTCAGGGATTACTGGGAAATATTATACAAACGAAGATTTGTTTTTATTGTAGTATTCCTGGCCAGTTTCATCATAACCGCGCTATTGGTTATTTTTGTAGTTCGTGTCAAATATAAAGCAACCGCAGTGATTATTATCGCCCCTCCTTCTGTCCAGGTGGTAAAAGACAAAGAGGTTTCGATACGTGAATCTTATGATGTTACCAATGAAGTTCATGCTATACAAGGCGATATAATAGCAGCAAAAGCTTCAAGTTATCTCAAAAATAATAACGAACATAATCTAAATATCTTGCCCGGTGAAATAAAGGCGATGCTTGGAGTTTCCAATAAATTAAAAACCGATATTATAGAAATTTCCGCCATAAGCCATGATCGCTACAAAACATTTTTTGTATTAAAAGCTATTATTGCAGCGTATATAGATGACGCTAAAGAACGCCGGGATAAAATGGTTAAAGATTTGTATACTGCTTTGTCTAATCAACTGGAACAGAAACGTAAAGAAATAGAAATTGCCGAGAATGCATTGACAAAATTTTTGCTGGATAATGAAATTATCGCAAGCGCGCTTGAGGTGGGCACCAGCGAAATAGAAACAGGTGCGGCAGATAAGAATGAATTAACAAAAGAGCCTCAGATAAACGAAAAATACCTGCTTTTAAAATCCCAAAAAATGGACAAAGAAGCTTTTTTGGAAGAAATCAAAAATTACAGGAAGCAGGATGATATTACTGCGCTGGCAGTGATTGCCAAGAGAGAGCCGAACATGGTAGATTTAACGCTGAGGGATGCGCTTTATGAGAAAGAAAGGGAACTTGTAAAACTGTTGGTTACTCAAAGCGAATTGCATCCCGATGCGATAGCGGTGAAAGGCGAGGTGGAAGAAGCAAAGAAAAAGATAACTTTTGAAGTTGACAGGGCAATTCAAAGCTTGGAAATTAGTATTAAATCTTTAGGGGTGGAAGAAGAAAAATTGCGCAAAATTATAGATGTTGGTTTAAGCAATAAAATGGTGGAATATAATACTCTCAAGCGGGATCTTGAGGTAAAGAAAAGCGTTTACGCCAATTTTTTAAATGAACTGCAGGTTATAAATGTAGCTGATAAATTGCAGGACGTGCCTTTCCTGAGGATTATTAGGGAGCCGCTTTTGCCAACCGAACCCCAAGTTAGCAAGCCAATGTACTTGCTTCTGGCGCTTATATTTTCGTTTACAATTTCCGGATCCGTAATTTTAGTTTTAGAAAATATAAATATAAGCATAGAAAGGGTAGAGGAGGTTGAAGAAATTTTAGACATTGAAGTGTTAGCGACTGTGCCGTCATGGAAGAAGCGCCAGGAGGTAGCTAAGGAGGAGGGGGTGGTAGATGCAGGCCTGGTTGTCTCCAGGCACCCCAGGTCTGTAATAAGTGAAGCATTCAGGATGTTAAAGAATAATATACGGTTTATAAATGCTGATAAAAAATTAAAATCATTTGTAGTTACCAGCGCTAACCCGCAGGAAGGCAAATCCTTCATTTGCTCTAACCTGGCGATAATTATGGCAGCTGCCGGAGAAAAAATAGTTTTGATAGACGCTGATTTACGCCGGCCGTCAATCCATAAATATTTTAATGTCGAAAATAAAAATGGTTTAAGCGATTATCTTTTGGGCGAAGTTACGTTGGACAGTATAAAGACCCACGACACCAAGTTTGAAAACTTAAAAATAATACCTTCCGGCCATATACCTCAAAATCCCAATGAGATTTTAGGGACAAGGAAGATAAATGAACTTATAGAAAAATTGAACAAGGAAAATAATATTGTCATAATTGATTCACCACCTGTTCTGGCTGTTAGTGATAGCATGGTTTTGTCTGCTAAAGCCGACGGGACAATTCTAGTTATTTTAGCCAACAATACTACAAAGCACTCAGCTGCCAGAGCCAAGCTTTTATTAAAAAATACGGGATCCAATATGTTGGGCGGTATATTAAACGGCGTTGAGTCTGGCAGGGATGGCTATTATTATTGTAACCACGAGTATTATACTAATGAAAAATAAGCAAAGAATTTATTTTTTTGGGTTTCTGTGCGGTAGATTTAGTAATAAACTTTTTTTCCGGAGGTTGATCGTATCTTTGTTCTTTTTGTTTATTTCTGTCAGCATCTGCGGATGCGCCCATCTTCACAATGCATCTACAAAAGCTAATGCATCTACAAAAAAACCTACACCCAAAAAAGCCAAATTTATCAAAGCTTCAGATTTTAGGGAAGACGAATGGGCTTTGGATAATTATCTTATAGATATGGGTGACATTTTGGAAATTTCGGTCTGGCAGGTGGAAGATCTGCAAAGAGATGTTGTGGTTCGTCCCGATGGAAAAATTTCTTTTCCTTTGATAGGTGATGTTCAGGCAGCCGGGAAAACTATTGAACAGCTAAGAGAGGAAATAGTCGGTAAAATAAAGTTATACATAAAAGTTCCCCAGGTTTCTATAAATATTTTGGAATTCGGCGGTAAGAAAGCTGTTGTTCTGGGGGATGTTGAAGATGAAGGGGTAATCCGTTTTAATACACCCACAACGGTGCTTGAAGCAATAGCCCTAGCTGGGGGGTTTGATAAAATTAAGGCTAATATGGACAGGATATATGTGATAAGAGATGCCCGCTCTGAGCATCCCATGGTTATAATGGTAAATGCCAACGATGCTTTAAAGGGGGGCTATGTCCAAGAGAACGTTTTGGTCCGTTCCGGAGATATAGTTTATGCAACACGCGCGATGAGCGCAGATTTCAACCAGTTTATGGACCAGGTGTTTGGTAAGGTAATAGCTTACGCTGAGGCTTATTACGGTGATACGTGGCGCAGGCATATTGGAGGCATGGGTAAGGAGTGGAAATATAAAACTCAAATAGAAAAGATGGGCAACACAAACTAAACGTTATGAGCAATTTTGCAAAGAAGCTTAACAAAAAAAAGTTTTTCTTTATCGTTCCTTTCCTGTGCATACTAAGTTTAACTTTTATTTACAGCTCTGTCCGTAAACCACTGTATCAATCAAGAGTAATTATTAAACTGGAAAATTCTTTTGGAATTGAACCTACAAATAACGAAGTGCTTTCCAAAGCTTTGAGCAACCTCGGTATGCTTAATGCTGCTAAGCCAGACGTTTCGGTTGCTTCTTTAAAAAATATGGTTCTAGTAAATAAAGATGCTTCTTCTGGGATTATAGAGGTTTCGATTAGAGGTAAAAAACCCGATGAAGTTTCTAGATTTTCTAGAGAAGTGGCGGATACGTATGTATCAGAAGTAAACAACAAATCAAGTAATTTACAAAACGCAATTGTAAAAAAACATGAATTGGAACTGGAGGCATATAGGAATGACCTTAAAGAAAAATTATCACATACCAAGGCACTTCTTGAGGTATCTGAAAAAAAGATGGAAGTAATACAGGAAGAGGAACGGGGAATAGTCGTAAGAGCCTCTGACCTAAAAGCACAATTAGCTAAGTTAGAGCAGTCAAGGGCCGGGCTTTTAAAGGTTTATACTTCTGTTTACCCGGACGTGGTAAGGATAGATTACGAAATAACTGCCATAAAAGAACAGCTTAAATCTCTTCCCGCAGAATCGGAAAACAGGTTAAAGCTGGAAAGGGAATTAAAAGAAAACCAGAAAATGTATAACGCGCTTCAAGAAAAATGGAATGAGTTAAATTTGAAAAAAGTAGAAGATTTCAAAGATGTTAAAAAGGCCGCGGCCATAATAGGCCGTGCCGAAAATCCTTCTCCGGTGATAGATACATCAAGAAGGAAAGTTTTTATTTATTACGGTACCACGATTGCTGTTCTATCCAGCTTGTTATTGCTGTTAGTAATGACTTTTCTAGATACGACAATGTTAACCGCGGAAGAAGTTTCTGCTCTTGCGCATCTTCCTATAGCCGGAAGCGCACCCTATATGAATTCGCTTAATCTTAGGAAAAATAAGAATAAAGTTAGTCTGCTCTGGCAGCATGAAGATAAAGTTTCAATAATTGAGCCATACAGATTAATTTATATGTATATACAATCCACTATTTTTAATAATCAAACAGAAAGTAAATCTATATTTTTAACCAGCGCAATAGCCGGAGAGGGAAAATCAATTGCTGCTTCTAACATAGCACTGGCTATTGCCCGGGCAGGAAAAAAAGCCATAATTATCGATACTAATTTGGTAAATCCTGCAATACATCTTCTTTTTGGAATTAATACACCTATACCGGGTTTTACCGATACCTTAAACAAGGGCGCCGCCCTAGAAAGTGTCATGCGTGACGTAACTGATCTTTTATTGGGGGGAATGGGGCTTACGGCAACGCTTAAGCTTAAAGGTTTGGACAGATTAAAAATTATTACTGCGGGTTCTCCGGTTTCTGACGCAACAGAACTTTTGCGCTCGGAAAAAATGAGCGACTTGATGAATAGATTAAAATCTCAATTTGATTTTATCATATTAGACGGCCCGCCGGTATTAAGCAGCAGCTATAGCGCAATTATTGCTGCGCAGTGTGATGCTACGTTGCTGGTGTATTCTCTGGGTAAAACTTCCAAACACGATTTTAAGCTGGCTTTGAATCGGTTACGTTCTGGTGAGAAATTTGATAAAGAGAAAAATTTAAGAGGAATAATACTAAACAAATGTATTTGAATTACTGGGGATTTAAAGAGAAACCTTTCGAGAATACGCCAGACCCAAAATTTCTATATAAAACGGCAAACCATGAAGAGGCGTTAATGAGAATGGTTTATTGCATAGAAGAAAAAAAGGGTGCTGCCATGTTGACCGGAGAATATGGATGCGGAAAAACTCTTTTAACCAGGGCATTATTGAGAGAATTATTTAAAGAAGAAGATATCTATAAGGTAGCTTTGATAGTAAATCCTTCTTTTGCTTCGAATGATTTTTTGCGGGAAATCATATTTCAGTTCGAGAATATTTTTTTAAACGGAACAAAGCTGGAGCTTATACACAGATTGAATGAAATTTTGTATAAAAATATGAAAGAAAATAAAAAATCAATAGTGATTGTAGATGAGGCCCAGGCCATAGAAAACAGAAGTATGTTTGAAGAGCTACGTCTTCTTCTGAATTTCCAAATGAACGATAAATTTTTACTTACCTTGCTTCTTGTGGGCCAGCCGGAGCTGCGAGAAGAAATTGACCGTATCCCGCAGCTTAAACAACGCCTGGCTATCAACTATCATCTTACGGGGCTTAACCAGGAAGATTCCGGAAAATATATAGATTATAGGTGTACGGTAGCCGGGAGAAATGAAAGCGCATTTAACAGAAACGCAACCACCATGATAGCAGATAAAGCTAGCGGTATCCCAAGAAAAATAAATACTATTTGTGAACTTTGTCTTTTGCAGGGAATGTTTGAACACAAATCCATAATCAATGAAGAAATAGTTGGAAAAGTATCAGAGGAGGTTTGTTTATGATACGCATAAGTGATATTATTAAAATGAGTAATGCCAGTCCGCAAGCCAAAAGAGAAACTAAGCCTATAATAAAAGAAACAGAAAAAGCAGAAATTCCAAATGCGATAAAAGCTTCGGAAAGTAGTAAAGCGGAAAGCTTGAGCCTTTACACTAAAGGAATTTCTTTGTTGGCGCAAACTTTTCATAAAGCCAAAAATGAGGAAGATATCACTACTGCGCCCATACTTGAATTTTCTAAAAATCTTGTAGAGGAGGCGCTGGCAGATGACGGTGATTATCTTCTTAAACTCTATGAAGGGCATTACGAGAAAGAATATTTACCTTATCATTCAGTCAACGTGGGTTTTTTGGCCGTTGAGATAGGAATATGGAGCGGATTTAATAAATCAGAACTTATGGAACTATCTATATCGGGTCTGCTGCATGATATAGGTATGGCAAAAATAGAAAACATGGTTTACAAAGATTCTAAGTTAAGGAATAATGAACGTAATCTGGTTAAACAGCATCCTGAATCAAGCATGCAGATTCTAAAAAAACTTGGTTGTTTGAGCCAAGACGGGCTTAATGCCGTGAGGAGCCATCATTTTAAAGGCTCACGGGATAAATTCGCGGAAATCTTGAGCCTCGCTGATATATATGAAGCAATTACGCATGTACGTCCCTATAAACAAGCAAAAACTGCGCATCAGGCTATAGCGGAAATAATCGACAAGGAAGCATTGAATTTTCAGCCAAGCATTTTAAAAGTTTTTGTAAATAACATAGGGATATATCCAGCCGGCAGCTGGATCAAATTAAGTACCGGGGAAGTTGGCCTGGTAACGGGAGTTAACAAAGGTTATCCCTTGCGTCCAAAAGTAAGTATAATTTTTAATCATTCCGGAGAAAGAAATAAAAAAGTAAAGTTTTTGGATTTTATGTCGGAAACATATTTTTACATAGAGGGTCCTTTGGACATTGATGAATTGGAAAAATTGAAATCGAAGTGGGAAGAAAGGAATGAACACTTACAGGCTTTGAATTAAAGCGTATGCACAGATGCGAATAGGAGGGCAATATGGATAGTAGATACAATAAGGTTTTTTTGTTAGCGTGTTGCGCAGTTTATCTGATACCTAATTTATTGTTTGCGCAGGTAGAGGAACAAACTACGGGGGAAGCAAAAAAATCCGAAAGTGGGTATGATTTCTATGACATCAAGACAAAACAGAAAACTGGTTCTTCCAGGAAAATAAGAGAAGATATTTATTATTACGACAAGCATGGTAATTTGGTCGGTAAAGCAAGAAAAGACCGAAACAACAAAAGGGCCTATAACTATTATAATGCTGACGGTGTAAGGGTAGGAACCCTAAAGAAAAAAACAGACGGTTCATATTCATACATGAATGACCAAAGCGGAAAAATTACTCAAACAATGCCTTTGAAAAGAGGTGACGTTATAAGCTTGTCTCCGGAATCTCTTCAGGGCGAACAGAAATAGACGGCGTTTTCGGCTTAGTTCAATTGATTGATAAGAAAGATGGACATCAATAACCAAGAGTTAAGTTATATAACCGAGCTGCTTAACATTTCTACCAAAATGTTAAGCGCTTTTAATTTGGAGAAACTTTTAAGACAAATCCTAAACACTTCTCTTGATTTGCTTAAAGCCGATACTGGTTCTTTGATGCTTATCGAGGAAAACAGTAAAACTTTGAAGATAAAAGCTGCAAGAGGTATAAATGAGGATATTGTTGAAAAGGTTAACGTGGAGATCGGAAAACAAGTCTCTGGATGGGTAGCTAAAGAAGGTAAGCCTTTACTCTTGGTTGGAGGGTTAAAAAATGACCCTCGTTTCGGCAATTTAGATGGAAAAAAGGAAATAAAATCATCTATTTGCGTGCCGCTTAATGTAGAAGGCAGAACCATTGGTGTTTTAAACGTCAATAATGTTTCTTCGCAGAATTTATTTTCCGAGTCGGATCTAAAATTACTTTCTCTCTTAGCTAATCAAGCTGCAATATCAATATGGGGAATCAGGTTGTATGAAGAAGCGAAGAAAGCAAACGAAGAAACCAGAATTATGCAAAAGCAATTAATAGAAAAGGAAAAAATGGCTGCCCTGGGGTTATTTACTGCAGGTATTGCTCATGAAATAAACAACCCTTTAGCCACGATAATTGGCAACACCCAGTATCTTATGGAGCATATAACCGCTGGCGCTTTTGGCTGGGATGAGATTAAAGATGTAAGGCAGGCTGCTGAACTTTCTTCAAGGATAATCGCGCGGCTTTTCCAGTATTGCCGTCCTTCAGAAGGAAAGAAGGAGGCAGCCGATATAAATGTCGTCGTAGAACAAATTGTCGAACTGGCAAGAAAACAATTTGAAAAGCAAAGCATCAGGTTTAACCTTAATCTAAAAGCAAACTTACCGAACATAGTTATAGTTTTAGATGAACTCAGGGAAGTTTTTTTAAATATAATATTTAATGCGCAGTCGGTAATGCCGAAAGGCGGAGTAATAACCATAGAGACAAAAAGTATAGATGGGGGTAGTTTTGTGGAAGTGATTTTCAGGGATAACGGTCCGGGGATATCAGAACAGATTATAGATAAGATTTTTACGCCATTCTTCAGTACCCGTCGGCCCAAAAGCTTAGGGTTAGGGCTTGCTATTTGCCAGCGCATCATAAGCTCGCACAATGGAATTATAAAAGTAAATTCAAAAATAGGAGAAGGGGCGGAATTCATCATTAGGCTTCCTGCTGCCAAGGGGACTGTATAGCATATGGAAAAAATAAAAATACTAGTTGTTGATGATGAAGCCCCTATCACAAGGCTTCTTTCCAAGGTTCTTACCGAGCAAGGTTACACCGTTTTAACTGCCACCAATGCCCAAGGGGCTTTTGAAATAACTAACGGTCAGGAAATTGATTTGGTTTTTATAGATTTATGTATGCCCGGAATGAATGGGATAGAGGCGATAAAACAAATTAAAAAGAATAATGCAAAGGCAAGGTTCGTAATTATAACTGCTTTTGGGGATATGGCTTCAGTTAAAGAAGCGACGGAGCTGGGCGTCTTCGATTATATCACAAAACCTTTCGATTTGGATTATATCAGGCATTTGGTTAAGCATATACAAATGGCACAAATGAAAGCTTTACCGTACTCTGAATATATGGATAGAATTTTCAGCGGAGAGTTGACTCCGGAAGAAGTAAGGCAGAAAAAATTCGCGTCCTTTAAGGAGGAAGTAGAAGAAAAGCTAAAAAATTTTAAAGATATAAAAAGCCACATGGACAAAGAAATTGACACTTATTATAGTTCACCGTCTTTTCCGGGAACCTTGAAAAATAAAATCAGGAAAATAACGCATAATTTTTATTTTATCGTAATTACTTGCGGCGTTGTAATTGGCATTTTATTCGGCTATATTTATGCAAAAATAAGCAGCAAAAACTTTTATAACGAATATTCGCAAGGCAAAAGGGTTACCATAGTCGATTTTTATAAAACCTTAAACGATTTAAAGTATTGGATGCAAAAGCATACAGAGCAGGGCATTCTTTTGGAAAAAGAAACACAATCTGAATAGTGAAGATTTTGCTAATTTTAAATTCGTACCAGCTAAAAAGGTTTACTATTTATCCCTAGCCTAATGTAGGGCCGTTGATAAATGGCTTGGCATTTTAAGAGTAGATTAGTTATTTACAATTATCATAGGAGGCAATATGGATAGTCGTAAAGCAAAAAAATTTTCGATACTTATTTATATTATGGTTGTTATTTTTTGTTTCCTCATAGGAACAGCTTCTAGCTCCGTATATCAAAGGTTACCGGTGATGCAGCTACGTTATGAAGCTGAAACCAGGCAACCCAAAAATAAAAAGCAGGTAGCAGAGGAGTTACAAAGGGAAGAGGTTCAAAAGGACATTTTGGAAGATTTTTTCTATAAAGCATTTTATAAACCAATTCGCAATATAAACAATAGCTGGAAGACCCATGTGTCGGATAGTTTGCAGGCAGAACGCAAACGGGTGATTGATGAAAAGTATAGCCATGAGAGATAAATTGTAAAGAAAGGTGGAAAGTGAACGAAGAGGAAATTCTAAATTTAATAGATAAAGGCTGCAGTCAGAGCTTGGAATTGATTAAAGAGCCACCTATGGCTGAGGCTGACAAGAAAGAATTAGCTAAGATTATGGCGGCTTTTGCCAATTCCGCAGATGGAATAATCCTGATAGGCGTAGATAAAAATACCCGCACTGTAGTAGGTATAAATAGTACTTATGATTTTAAAGAAATAGCCAGAATTGATGAAAAATATTGCAGCCCGGCGGTTAGCCCCAAGATTTCTCTGGAAAATATTAGAGGGAAACAGTTAATTTATGTATCTATTGTGCGCGGCGCCAACAGGCCATATTATGCCGAAGGGGATTGCTACGTTAGAGTCGATAAACAAGTTTTTGCTGCGAGCCACAATGAGATACAGAATATGTATAAAAAAGACAGCAGGTTCAATAAGCAGAGCAGCGACAGCTGGCCGGTTGAGACTGCTCGCTATGAAGATTTGGATAAAACTAAAATAGACCAGTATCTAAAAAACATTGGAGTTATTACCGACGAAAAACATAGAGAAAAAACATTAAAAGACAAAGGAATTCTCATTGAGGCTGCAGATAAGTTGGTACCTACAGCAGCTGGTATGTTGATGTTTGGTAATGACCCGCAATATTTCTTAATTTCAAGCGGAGTCCGCCTAGTCAAATTTCAGGGGAAAAATATAGGCAGTGTTATACTAGACCAAAAAGAAGTAAAAGGTACTATACCGGAAATGATAGATGAATCATGGAAGTTTATTTTTAAACATATGAATATGAGTTCCAAGGTTGAGGGCCTGAAAAGAGAGGATTTTGCTGAATATCCTGCAATCGCAGTTAGAGAAGCTATCGCTAATGCTATCGTCCATAGGGATTATAGCATTGATGGTTCACAGGTGCGGATTCTTATTTTCGATGACCGCATAGAAGTATATACGCCGGGTGGGCTTGCTCCTGGAGTAACCGTGGCTAATATGGAATACACACAATATTCCAGAAATAAATTTATTACGCAAATGCTTATGAATACCGGGCAATATATTGAGAAATTAGGAGCAGGGATAAAGAGGATAAAGCTTTCTCTTAGGCAAAATGGGTTAAGGGAACCAATTCTTTTTGATACCGGCGCCGACTTTATTTTAACTATGTTTGGTTCAGTTGAGCGTCAACAGCAACTATCAAGGCAAGATTTAGAAAAAAAGATTCAAAGAGCTATAGCTCCGGCCAAAAGCCCCCAAGAGATTGCGTCTTTATTGAAACAAAACAAGGAAGATGCGAACCACAAAAGCACATATATCAACTCCCATACCCGGCCAGATATCAAGGATGTTAAAAAACCAAAAAAGAGGCTCATCCAAATTGGTATAGGTATTGTTATGCTTTTGGTTTTAGTCTTCGCTTTAGCTTTTAATACTAAGCCCCGTGACCCTCTTGCCTTATATCACCGGGCATCGGTTCTGCACAATCGTGGAAATTATCGTGAAGCCATATATGCCTACTCAGAATTTCTTAATGAGTTTCCTGATAGCGAGAAAGCTGAGAGTGCGCAATATTATCTTGCTGGCTGCATGGACATTTTGGGGGAAGACGTAAGCGCTCTTAATGCCTATGCAAAATTGTTGCAAAAATACCCAAAAAGCCGCTGGGTGCCTTATGCGTACTATTGGAGAGGCGGGATTTTCCTAGATATGGGAGAACTGGATAACGCCATTGCTGAATATCAAAAGTTGCTAAAAGGATACCCCGGCTATCCAATTACCTTATCGGCAATGCGTAGCACCGCAGTTTTGTATTATAAGCAAAAAAAATTTAAAGAAACTATTGATATGTATCAAAAAATATTAGACGCTGCAGAAGCTTCAAGCGACGGCTATGAATATTACCAAATGAGCCTTTGTTATATTGAACTAGGGCAGAAAGACAAGGCAAGGGAAATGCTCAAGAGGGTTATTTCCAGTGAAAAATCAAATCCTAAAATAGTAGAACAGGCTAACGAAATAATAAATAAATTGGGCAGCTAATTTAAAAAACAATGGAATACAGAGAAAGAGAAGTAAGTTTAAGGGATTATGCTGAAATTATACTGAAAAGAAAATTTACAATTATTTTGGCGGTAGTTGTCGTTCTTGTTTCCAGTATATTTTTTGTGCCGGCAAAAGTCGCAGTTTATAAAGCAACCGCTTCTATAATTGTCGAAGGCTCCCCTTATAACGTAGATTTGATGGAAGCTATTAAGCGGTTTGTAAAGACGCATACCTTAGCGGAAGAAGTGGTTCGTTATATGGAATTTGACCACGTCAAAGTCTTAAAGACGGAAGGGGAATTGGCAGAAAAATCACTCACAGACATAACTCCTGACCTCATACTTAAGTCATTATTAATAGAACAAGAAGAAGGGTCAGATATTTTAGCTGTAAGCGCATTAGCCGAAAATCCCAAAAAAGCTGCGGATATCGCGAATATAGCTGCGCGTGTTATAGTCGGACAGAGCTTTAAGGGTATAACCAGCGGGACCAAAGATTCAATAGAATACATAGAAAGGCAAATGGAAATAGTAAATACGAAGATGGAAGAAGCCAGGCGCGCCTTAAGCGGCTATGGTCCTAATTTTGAAAAGGGAGAATTGTTGTCAGGGCAAGGTAGTAATTTTGATAAGCTTCAGCAGGATTACATAAATGCTAAACTAACCCGGCAGGTGGCTGAAGCCAAATTAAAAGTATTGGAGGAAAAGCTTGCTTCACGCAAATCAGATGAGGATATTTTATCTATAATACCGCAGTCGAAAGACTTGGTCAAACTTAAAGAAAAATTATCTTTCCTGGAGCAGAAACTTTCTTCGCTTTTGGTGCAATTTACCGAAGAACACCCGCAGGTCATAGAAGCTGAAGCGGAAATAGAAAATGTAAGGGAACGGATTAGAGAAGAGACTGTAAAACCGGTAGCAGATTTAAAAACGCAAATTTTAGAATATAAAAACGCTGAAGATACTACTAAAAAAATACTAGAGGCAAGTTTCCCGGTTGCCTCCGCTGGTGAAGGCGATAGTTCAGATTCAAAAGTGCGCCAATTAAGCAGAGAACTTAATATGGATGAAAAAACATATAATAAATTAATGGAAGAAAAAGAAAAACTTCGCCTGGATGCAGTTTTGAATGCAACAAAGGTAAGAATTCTTCGCGCCGCCACTGAGCCTAAAAGGCCTGAAAAGACCCAGGGGGTGCCGGGGATTATAATAGCAATATCTTTAGGCCTTGTGTTGGGTATTACTGCGGCATTTTTACAGGAAAATATCGACAGTTCCCTAAAAACGCTCGAAGACGTTGAGTATTATCTACATAAACCTATTATTGGCGTTATCCCTATCATTCGCTCTGATATAAGGAAAAAGGGGCATCATTGAGAGTATCTGTAGGCAGCATATATAGGTATTAAAAAAATATGCAAGAGAAAGAGAATATTTTTCATTCTTTTAACAGGCGAGTAATCGTTAATTTAGACCCTCGTTCTCCGGAGGCGGAGTCCTATCGCGCTATACGCACTAACATACTTAGCAGCAATCTTACAAATCCGCCAAAAGTACTTATGCTTACCAGCGCGCATCCCGAAGAAGGCAAAAGTTTAACCAGCACCAATCTGGCCATTGTTATGTCCGAAATAGGCAAAAAAACCCTGTTGGTAGATTGCGATTTAAGGCGACCAAACATTCATGCTATTTTAGGTCTTGACAAATCGCATGGTTTAAGTGAAGTGCTTTATGGGGAGGAGGAATGGGATAAGGTGCTTAAGAGAGTGGGGATAGAGAATTTACATGTTATTACAAGTGGGGCCATACCGCATAATCCCTCGGAAATAATTGGTTCGGATAAAATGAAATTATTTTTAGAAGAGTTGAAACAGGTTTTTGACATAATTATTCTTGACGTGCCTTGTATTTTGGCAGTTACTGACTCAATTATACTAAGTTTGTTGGCCGATTGCATTTTTATGGTAGTTATGGCGGAAAAAACCCCAAGAGAAGCAGTATTACGCTCGATGAGTATGCTTGCTGATGTAAAGAGCAATATCAACGGGATAATTTTTAACAAAGTTAATATGCGCAGAAGCCATTATTATTACTATTATTATTACGGTTCTCGTAAGCGGCGGGATAAATAAGGCTAAGTTTTTGTTAACTAGTGGCAGTATATTTCAATTTCAACTCTGCCATATTCATCGTTTGTTAAAATTTTTCTAAACTAATTAAAGAATTGTCAATAAAAAGAATGGAAAGGTTGACTTCCGTTCAGTCTTTTTGGGGCTTTTATAGATTTCAGTGGTGAGCTGGTTTTAACTATGCGTATCAGAGGTTTCGAAAAGTTTGGAAGAAAATTTTCTTTGCGGCTGGCTATCTTGCGTAAATTTTTATCGATAATGCAGGTTAAGCCGGTTCATATTATTGTACCTCTTTTTTTATCTTTTTTGTCTTCTGTTTTCGACGGCATAAGCTTGGTCCTTTTAGTGCCTTTAGCCAAAGGAATGGTCAGTAATTTTGATTTCATAAAAACCACCCCGGTACTTAAAAATATAATAGCACTTTTCCCTGAATTTTTTGCTAACCCGCCATCTCCCAACCAAACAGCTTTTTTATTTATTGCAGGCCTGATTTTTATAGCCATTGTGCTAAAAAATGTAATTATTTACCTTAATTCAGTTTTATCCGTGCATTGGCATGTAAATTTTCAAAGCAACGTATATAAATTTATCTTTAACCGCTTTATGATTTTCGGAAAACTTTTTTTTGACAGAACCAGCCAGGGCTATCTGAATATGGTTCTAAATTATACAGAGACAGTGCTAAGGACATTGACGGTATGCGAATTGTCGGCTAACCGTATTTTTACACTCACCATATACACCGCAACTATGTTTATGATTTCCTGGAAGCTTACACTAATATCAGTATGTATATTCCCATTGCTGCACTATTCTTTGAAATTCATTATAAAAAAAATCTATCAAATTGCTCAATTACGAAACAAGGCTTGGGCTGAACTTAACCGTAAAGTGTTTAATTTTTTGTCGTGCATACCTTTAGTTAAGGCGTACTCAAAAGAAAGCGAGGCAATAGCCAGTTATGCTAAGATAACCGAACAGTTAAAAATAATAGATTCCAAGGCGGCTAGGACGTTCAGGTTGATAGAGCCTGTCCAAGACTTGATTATTAATGTATTTCTTTTGGGTATGGTTGCGATAGTGGCATTATTATTGGCAAGGGATAAACCCGCAGAAATATCCAGTTTTGTGGTATTTTTCTATGCGGCAAAAAGGTCATTGCCGTTGTTTAATGTGTTTAACGATCTCAGGGCCAACTTTGCCCAGGCGAAACCCCCGCTAAAAGAATTGTTAAATATTGTAGACGACAAAAATAAATTTTTCATCATAGAAGGGAAGAATAATTTTGAGGGTTTGAAAAAGGGTATTGAGTTTAAGCATTTGAATTATTCATACACCAAAGGGGTGGCTGTTTTAAGGGATATCAGTTTTTTTATTCCTAAGGGCAAAATGACAGCAATAGTCGGGCCGTCAGGCGCCGGCAAAACAACCATTATCAGTTTAATCGTGCGTTTCTATGACTGTCCGCCGCAGTCGATACTATTTGATGGTTTTGATGTAAGAGATTTTACTCTGAAATCAACACGCATGCACATGGCTTTGGTCAGCCAGGAGGCCTTGCTTTTTAATGATACCCTGAGAAACAATATAGTATTTGGGCTTGATAGGTGTGTTACTGACGAAGAATTGTGTGAGGTAACCAGGAAAACGCGAATATATGATTTTATAATGCGTTTGCCCGATGGTTTTAATACAGAAATAGGCGATAGGGGCATTAAGCTGTCCGGCGGAGAAAGACAGAGGATTGCCTTGACGAGAGCCTTGCTTAAAGGCTCAGAAATACTTATCCTGGATGAAGCGACCAGTTCCCTTGATACAAATACCGAAAAACTTATTCAAGAAGCTATAGATGAAGCGGTGAAGGGCAGGACCACTATAGTGATTGCCCACAGATTCTCTACAATAAAAAATGCTGACAAAATAATTGTCATTGATAAGGGGATGCTTGTCGAGAGCGGTTCTTTGGACCAGCTGCTCGCAAAGAAAGGCATATTTTATGGATATTGGGAAGCACAAAAATTCTATTAAATGTGTCCCCCCCCCGCTCATAAGCGGAGTTATTTTCTATCGCTTCTATATTAATCTTAACAGTCCCGTAAGTATTATTTTATATATTTGTGATGTAACGAGCTTGCTGAATTTTATGACAACACCATAGAAAATTTAAGGTGAAAACTTATGAATCCTAAGGTAAGCGTTATTATGCCGGTTTATAACGGAGAGCAATATCTTCGAGATGCCATAGAGAGCATCCTTGATCAAACCTTTACTAATTTCGAGTTTATTATCATTAATGATGGCTCAACGGACAATACCAATTCAATTATCAATTCTTATAAAGACTCGCGGATTGTAATTATAAAAAATGATAAAAATATCGGACAATGTGACTCTTGTGCGAAAGCTTTTTTGGCGTCTAGGGGTGAGTATATAGCGCGTCAAGATGCCGATGACATATCATTGCCTGAGAGGCTTTCGAAAGAAGCTGCGTTTCTTAATAATAATCCGCAGGTAGGTTTGGTAGGTTCATTTTTTTTAAATATAGACCAAAACAACAGAAAATTATTTCTAACAACGCTTCCCTGCGGTGATGAAGAAATAAGAAAGGAATTTCTTAATAGGTATGCCTTTTGCCATCCTTCTGTAATGTTTCGCAGGCGATGCCTTGAAGGAGTTGATGGCTATCGAAAGGAATTAGAATATGCCGAGGACTACGATTTCATTATTCGCATCTCCGAAACAACTAAATTAGCTAATATCCCGGAAGTTCTTTGTTTGTATAGGATTAGTTTGGATTCAATTTCTGTTAGGAAAAAATTGAAACAGGAAATAGTTACAGATTTTGTAAGAAGGCTTGCCCAGGAACGCAGGATAAACGGTAAAGACAGTTTGCAGCTCGGCAGACAAAAAGAAGTGCTGGCTTCTATAGAAGAAGAATTCAACAAGCGGGGAGGTAGCAGCAGAAAAATGGAAAGTTATGGTTTTTTTTGGTGGGCGCATCGATTTCTTGAAAATAAATGTTTTTCTTATGCTAGAAGTTTTATATTAGCGGCAATTGCCATATTCGCTTTTGATGGGCGATATTGGAAAGTGTTAGCACGTACATTTTTTAAAAGATAGTCTTAAGAAACATCTAAGTTGACGGATACGCTTAAGAGTTTTTATCTGTACTATGCAAAACAATAAAAACATTATCAATATTATTTGTATCAATAATGATGAATATACAATATTTACCACGGTTATGCTTAAGTCTTTATTGCTAAACCATGGAACTGAAGAAAAATTAAATGTTTATATACTTCACGACGGCATTAACCTTTTTAATAAAAACAATCTTGAAAAGGCTATTGCCTGTGAAAACGTAAGTATTAACTGGATATACATAAACAACAATTTACTTATCCATTTGGGATTGCCTGCTATTTATACCAGTCTTCAGATACACTACTATAAATTATTTATGGCACATGTTTTACCTGAAAATACCCCTAAGGCACTTTTTATTGATTCTGATATGGTGATTTTGGAAGAGATTAGCAAGCTATGGAATGTCGGGCTTGATGGCGCAATCCTCGCAGCGGTGCAGGACGCACGTATTAAGGTTATATCAAATGACCAGGCGATTAGAAACTACAAAGCATTAAACATACCGGCAGATAGCCATTATTTTAATACTGGCGTAATGCTGATAGATTTACCCGGATGGAGAAAAGAGAGAATTTCCGAAAGGTCACTAGAATGCTTGGAGGCTAACAAAGATTATGTACATAACAGAGAGCAGTATGCCCTCAATGTAATTTTTCTAAATCTGTGGAAAGAGCTTGATTCGTGCTGGAACCAGTTTCCGGAAACAAAAAAAATTACCCCCTGCATCATTCATTATGCTGGCTGGTGGGCTAAAACTTTTGATGAGAGCTATAAAAAAAATTTGCCCGAAGAATTTTTCTATTATGCCGAACGCACCTCGTGGAATAGTGGCAATGTAAAGGCAGAAATTGAGAGACGGGCAAGAGTAAGGGCGATAAAAGTATTTCTGGTAAAAGTATTAAGGAAATTAAAACTTAAAAAATGAAAATAGTTCATTCTGTGGCTCGGACTTTCGCGCGAGACGGTTTAGGCTATATTGCTTATCAAAGAACCCTCGAAGTTTATAAGCAGGGTTTTTTAAAAAAAGTTATAGCGCCTTCTTTTTGTCCAAGCGATATAAATAAAGATGCCTGTATGACATTGCCGCTATCTGAAAATTGTGCAAAATTTATATCCCGGTTCATACCCTTAAGTTTAAACAGTAATTATCTTATCCAAAACAGGCTGTTTGATTGGAATGTTTCGTTAGTAGCGCCTGATGCAAAAATATTCCACGGGTGGTCTTCCCAGGCGCTCTTATCTATACGCAAAGCAAAACTTAAAAAGCAAATCACATTTTTGGAAAGGCCCAATTCCCACCCGTTATTGGTCCAGAAAATTATGGCAGAGGAATATAGGAAATATGCCGTAAAATCTGCTTTCATGAGGCAGAATATTTTAGATATTGAATTAAAAGAGATAGATGACGCTGATTTTATTATAAGCCCTTCTTGTTTCGTTCGTCAGAGCCTTATGGAGTACAAGGTGGATACGAAAAAAATATTACTTATACCGTTTGGCGTGGACATCGAAAAGTTTAAGCCGCGGCCAACGTCCGGTGATGCTAAAAAATTTCGGATAGTTTTTGTAGGGCAAATCGGCTTACGCAAAGGTGTTCAGTATTTATTGAAAGCTTTTTGTGAGTCAGGGCTAAAAAATTCAGAATTAATTTTGGCAGGCTGGATACATCCGGATATTGTAGAGCTTCTTAAGCAATATCGTAACAACCCCGGCATAAAGATAGAAAATTTTACTTTAGAGACGCCAAAGCTATATAACTCAGCTTCAATTTGCGTTTTTCCCTCTATTGAAGATGGTTTTGGATTGGTGGTTTTAGAGGCTATGGCTTGCGGTAAGCCTGTTATCGTTACCGAAAATACCGGCGCAAAAGACGTAATTACCGAAGGAATGGATGGTTTTATTGTTCCGCATTGCAACGCAGAAGCTATTAAGAAAAAAATTATTTATCTTTACGAAAATAAAGAAATAGTTGAAGCAATGAGCCAAGCAGCTCAAAGAAAAGCCCAGCTATACACATGGGATAAAAGCTCTCAAAGGCTCATCGGGTATTATAAAGAAGCGTTGGATGGAAAAATAACTGATACAAAAAGGTAGGATATATGCGTTATCTAAAAATATTCATCACAAAAATAATCGATATGTGGGATTGGTGCTTTAAGAGTGATGTACACGGAAAAATCAGCAAAATAAAAAATTTTTGGTACAATTCGTATTTTTTAAATACCACGCGTTGCGTTATAGATACTTTGGGCGTTAAGCTGTGCTATAAATTTGGCGGAAAAAATAAAAAAAATCTTAAATTACATTTGGGTTGCGGGGAAAAGCATTTAGAAGGTTACGTAAACATTGATCACCGTAAAACTTGCGCAACAGATTTGGTCTGTGATATTACTAAATTGCCATATCCGGAAAACTCTGCAGAATTAATCGAAGCTTATCATGTCATTGAACATATTCAAAGGCACACGTTTCCTGTTGTTTTAGTTTCCTGGTATGAAATTTTAGTGCCCGGAGGAAAATTAATTATTGAATGTCCTGATTTTGATATTATTGTGAAAGAGTATTCTGACGGGAAGCAGAATCGGATTGATGATATTTTTGGTTTGCAGCGTTTCGCCGGCGACGCGCATCATTTCGGATATAATTTTAAAATGTTAGAAGGACTTTTGCGTAAAGCTGGTTTTATAGATATTCAAAAAAAGTTACCGCAAGATTATCATGCCGACAGGATAATCTCTTTTAGGGTTGAGTGTATGAAAGGTATTGGTGTATGAAAATATCATTTCTGGTCCAGGATTTATCGGATAACGCTTCCGGCCGGGCCTATCTATTAGCTAAAATTCTTCAGAAACATTTCAAAATAGAAATAGTTGGTCCGATGTTTGGTGGAGAAATCTGGCCTCCGCTATCCTCGGATAAGTCTATCGAGTACAAATATGTAAGAATTAAAGGTAAAATTAAGCCTTACTTACAGCTAATGCATCTTTCTAGGCAAATCGAAGGAACAATAGTTTATGCATTTCAGCCGCTTTTTGCTACTCTTGGCATGGGGTTGCTGCATAAAATTGTTAATAATCGCCCATTGATTTTAGATATTGACGATTGGCAGTATGGTTTTCTTAAGGAACAATATAATAGCAGGCCGTTGGGGCTGCCTTCTTTAAGGGTACTGGCTTTTTCCGCGCTTAATTTTTATAAGATAGATTCCTATTGGAACGCTTTATTTTTTGATAAAATGACATGTTGTGCCGATGAAATTACTGTTGCCTCAACATGGCTGAAGGAAAAATTTTCCGGAACAGTGATTTATCATGCAAGAGACACCGAATTATTTAATCCGGATAAATTCGACAAAAGTTTAATACGAAAAGAATACGGAATATCAGATAACAACAAAATTATAATGTTTTTTGGCACGCCTAGATCCTATAAGGGTATAGAAGATCTTATAACTGCCGTTAAGCTGGCCGGAGATAATAATATAGTTTTGGTTGTTGTTGGTATTAATGATAACGATTTATATGCTAAAAACTTAGCGATTAATGCAAAAAAAATATTGGGCGAACAATTCAGGCTGTTTCCTTGGCAGGATTTTGAAAAAGTTCCTAAATTTTTAGCTATGGCTGACCTTGTGGTGATACCGCAAAGAAGTAATTATGCTACGGTTGGGCAGGTTCCGGCAAAAATTTTTGACGCAATGGCAATGGCAAAACCCATCATTGCTACTTCAGTTTCCGATCATCGCAAGATTCTCAATGATTGCGGCTGGATAGTTGAGCCGCAAAATCCAAAACAGCTCAGCGAGGCTATACGGCACGTTTTTGAAAACCCACAAACCGCGAAAGAACGCGGCAGCAAAGCTAGGCAGCGCTGCATCGAAAGATATAGCTATAAAGCTGCAGAAAAAGTTTTACTGGGTATCTTTAAAAAACACAAAGCCTTTCAACGGGCTTAGTTATTTAAGCGATATGAGTTATAAAATTTTATATGTAAACGGAACTTCGAATATTGGAGGAGCCGAGGTAAGCCTTCTAAGCCTTCTTAAAGAAATAAACAAAGATTATTTTTGTCCGATAGTCGTAGTGCCCACAAATGGCCTTCTAACCGAAAAACTGAAACGTTTCGGGATAGAGGCGGAGGTAATTAGGATTACAGAATTCAGCCGTAGAAAGTTTTTGCAGTTTCTCGTGAATGTTTTTCGGCTGGCATTTTTTATACGGAAAAAAAATATAAAGTTAGTGCAGTCTAATTCAATCTACGTCGCCGAACAAAGCTTTCTTGCGGCCAAATTAGCAGGAGTGCCGTGTATTTGCCATGTGCGCGACCTGGCGCCTGTGCTTGGAGCGGGGATGCTTCGTTCGATGGCTTTTAAAAATGCGCAGAGGATTATAGCAATTTCAGAGGCGGTAAAAAAAGATTTAGTTGAGAAGCTGCGGATACCAGAGAATAAAATTATTAGGATATATAACGGTGTTGATACGAAAGAGTTTTCTCCGGATATTTCCACAAATAATTTTCGTGATGAATTTATGCTGGGTTCGAAAAAGCTGGTAGGCATGATAGGGAGATTTTCTCCGGAGAAAGGCCAGGAATTTTTTTTAAAAGCTGCGGCTGAAATTATAAAAGAAAACAATGAGGTTATCTTTATCTTCGTCGGTGATGCTAAATTAGGGTCGGAAAAATTTAAAGAAGGTATGATAGATTTATCCAGTAGGCTTAATTTAAAAGATAATACTTTATTCGTTGGTTTTAGAGACGATTTGCCAAACATCTTGCCTGTTTTAGATATGTTAGTGGTGCCTTCACGAGCAGAGCCTTTTGGCCGGGTTATTATCGAGGCGTTTGCCTGCGGTGTGCCTGTTATTGCTGCAAATTCTGGGGCAACACCGGAGATTATATCTAAGGATTCCGGCATATTGATTGAACCAAATAATATCGGCCAGTTAAAACAATCAGTTATTGAGCTTTTAAAAAATCCATTGCGTGCAAAACAAATGGGCCAGGAAGGCAGAAAAATTGTTCTTGAAAAATTTAATATTTCTAAACACGTATTAGCTGTAAGCGAATTGTATCGTGAGATTATATGTAGACGCAGGAATGTGTCTAGCAATGAAGGCAAATAATGTTGGTTAATCTTGTGGGCGGCCAATATTTATTATTCTAAAACAAACTTAAGAAACGTTTATGAAGGTATCTATTATTATTCCGACATATAAAAGGTGCGATAATTTAAAAAAATTACTTCAGACTTTATTGAAACAAAATTATGATGATTTTGAAGTAATTGTTATAGACCAGAGCCCATTGCTGCCTAAAAACTTGGAGGATATCCTCGCCGCTAAAGACAAGATAAAGTATTTTAATCTACCCGGAAACAATGCAGCGTACGCAAGAAACATAGGCATAAAAAAAGCAGCAGGGGAAATTGTTATATGTTGCGATGACGATATAATGGTGAAACCAGATTTTATTATGGCACATGCGAAAAATTATCAAGAGCCTGGCGTGGGGGCAGTTTCGGGCAGGGTTTCCTGTAGCAACGACACACCGGTTTCAAAAATCACAAAGGTAGGAAGGATCAGAAAATACGACGGGAAAATCATTGCAAATTTTAACGCGGGCTTTAAGACAGACGTCGAACATGCCTATGGTTGTAATTTTTCGTTCCGGAAAGAACTTTCGAAAAAGATAGGAGGCTATGATGAAAGGCTAACTGGAACCGGGTCTTTTGATGATGCTGATCTTTCTTTTAATATAAGAAAATTAGGGTATAGGATTGTTTTTGACCCATTTGCAGAGGCCGTACATTTACTAAGCAGCGGAGGATATAGAGACCTTTCGCTCGCAGAAAAAATGTATTGGTATTATCATAATTTTATGATTTTTTACTTAAAAAACTTAAAAAAAATATTTTTCCCGGTTTTTTTACTGCGGCAAATAGGAAGCATTTTAAGGTGCGCCGTAATTTTCAGGGATTTACGGGTTATTCATTTGGGGCTAAAGGGGCTTTATAGGGGGTTTATTGATTATTTTCAAAAACCGGAGGCTTTGGGAAATGCCGGAACAACAAAGTAAGAGTAAAAGTTTTTTATCAAAAATAGCCGCTAAAATGTTAAGCGGATGGCTTAATCCTTCATATATTAATACTAAAACCATGGAAAAAGATATCAAAATGGTTTCAAACTATGCGCATGGAACTATGTTGGATATAGGTTGCGGCACTAAACCTTATTATAGTATTTTTCAAAATAAAATAGTCAACTATATAGGCCTAGAAAGTTTTATTTTTTCTAAGGTGAATCCTGAAGGTGTTGGCAGCCGAGATACCGACATATCAGAAATAATTAAAAAAACCCCCCGGGAGAAATGCCCGGATATATTCGGAAGCAGCCTGTATCTCCCTTTTAAAAATGAAACTATAGATACGATTTTATGCACTGAAGTCATAGAGCATGTTCCTGAGCCGCAAAAAATGATGAATGAGATTGCGCGGGTTTTAAAGAAAGACGGCACCCTTATAATGACCGCTCCCTTTGCTTTAGGGCACCATCAGGTGCCTTATGATTATTATCGTTACACAAAGTACGGGCTTTTATATTTGGCGCAAACGAGCGGTTTAAGGCCGCTTTTAGTTAAACCGCATCACGGTTTCTTTGCGTTAATAGGATTATTTTTAAGCTCATTGCTGTATTTTGATTTTTGCCGCACTAAAAAAGGTAAACCAAATATTTTATTAGCAATTTTTATTATACCAACATGTGCAATTATTCAAATAATGTTTTATTTGTTCGATAAAGTTAAATTTATTGAGGGCACTACTAAGGGGCATATTTTGGTTGCGAAAAAATAATCATAATTATAAAAACCCGTATTGGCTAATATTATTGAATTATGGATTTAATAGATAGATCGGAAAAAATTTCTATATTATTTGCGGTAAATGAAATTTTTCCTGATACGCACGGCGGCGTGCATACCTATATATATGAGGTAGCGCGGGGATTGGTCCAAAAGGGGCATAAAGTATTTATCATAACAAGAAAGGTCAATAGCAGCCATCTGGATACAGAAATAATTGATGGAATTTCTATACATCGCTATGAATCAAAAAAATATCTGTTTTATTTTCTGGATCAACTTTCGTCAATCATTAAGATACGACAAATATTTTGTAAGCTTTGTAAAGTTCATAAATTTGATTTGATTAATATGCATTCGCCGCAAGCCGCTATGGGTATAAATCTTTCTCGGGAAGCAAAATCTATCCCTAAGATTTATACTTTTTATGCCTCGTTAGCTGAAGAAGAATTACACAGCGTTTCTTATAAACGATATAAATGGTACCATTGGCAAAGATACCTAAAACCAATTTGGTTTTCGCTATACTTATTATTTTCGCGCTGGCTGGAAAGAAAAGCATTAGATAGCTCCGAAAAAATAATCAGCTTATCGGAATTTACTTCGGCTTACCTTTTTAAAACACATAAAATATCCAAAAATAAAATCGTAAAAATTGCCGCCGGCGTAGACACTGGGAAGTTTATACTTCCGTTAGATAAAGCGGACGTCCGCAATAAGTTAGGCTTACCGAAAAACAATTTCATTTTATTTACGGTGCGCCGGCTTGTTCCCCGCATGGGCTTGGATAACTTGATTAAAGCAGTGCCTGCTATTTTAGAAAAGTTTTCCAGCGCTTTTTTAATTATAGGCGGCGATGGCCCGTTATATTCACAATTAGAATTTTTGATAGATACGTTGAAATTAAAAGAAAAAGTTGTTCTGCTTGGGACCATTTCCGACGAAAACCTGCCTTTATATTATCAAGCTTCTGATTTGTTTATTTTACCCAGTAAAGCCCTGGAAGGCTTTGGTATTGTTACCTTAGAAGCCTTAGCGTCAGGGGTTCCTGTATTGGCAACGCCGGTAGGCGGGAGCGTTGAAATACTAACTAAATTAGATGCGGATTTACTTTTTAAAGATATTTCGCCAGAATCTATAGCTAGCCTAATTATTAAATATTTAGCCGATAGTAGGAAAAGAACAGAAATACAACAGAAATCCCGCCAATTCATATTAGAAAAATATTCGTGGGATAACCTTATCCGGAAGACTGAAAAATTATTTTTAGATACATTAATGGTTAATACTGATAAATAATATAAATTTTTTGATATAACAAAAATATGGCAGATATAAGAAATAGAGTTTGTCCGCTATGCAATTGCGAAAATCACAAAATCATCTATAGAGATTGCGGGTTTAATATAGTTAAATGTACTAATTGTAAATATATGTATATGAGCCCAGTCCCGTTAACAGCCGCTTTGCAGGGTTTTTACAACGAAAAATATCAATGTAGTGAGAAAGATATCGACAAGGTAGTTAAGGGATTTGCAGAAGGGAAACATTTATTCTTTGACGACAGGTTGGAATTAATCAAAAAACATATAAAGGCCGGCAAATTACTGGATGTTGGATGTAATTATGGAATATTTTTAAAATTAGCCAAAGAAAATAACTATGACGTTTACGGGGTTGATATATCGTATCCGGCAGTAGAATATGCAAAGGATAAATTTAAACTCAATGTTATTCAGGGAACGCTTAAGCGTGCAAACTTTCCTAGCGATTATTTTGACATCATTAGTATGTTTGACGTAATTGAACATATTGAAGACCCACTTAGTGAATTAATAGAAATTAATAGGGTGCTTAAAAAAGATGGTTTATTGTTTATGACTACCCCCAATACGCCTGTTTACTTAATAAAGGCGCGAGTCGTTAAAATATTTCCTTTTTTGGCATATTATAAAGGAAATTTTCCCGGCACCCCCTTTAAGGCCAATGAATTTGGATTGCCATACCATATAAATTATGCCACACCCAAAACGCTTAAGAGAATGTTACTTGACGCCGGTTTTAAAAATATAGAGTTTGATTTGTGTAAAAAAGAGAAATATTACGGCAGGCATTTTCGTAATTTTTTACGAATGTCATATACTTTATTGACATGGTTATTTTTTAAATTATTCAGGATATATATACCCGCTGAAATATCGGTTTGTGTCAAAAAATAAACGCTGGAATACAAGCAATATGAAAATAACTTTCATCTTTACTGATTTAAACGTATTTAACCGATATAGCCGTGATTATTCAGGAATATTCGCCCACGGCATTGGTTATCTTTCTGCGATACTGAAGAAAAAAGGCCACTCTACTTCGTTAATACATATAATTGAAGAAATAGACAAAGAGAACTTCCTAAACCGAATCGAAAAAGAGCAGCCCGATTTAGTGGCTTTTACTTCTTTATCTCATCAGTTTGCGTATGTAAAAAAGCTTTCTTCCTGGCTTAAAGAAACTACGGATATTATTACAATTTGCGGTGGCGTCCATGCTACCATAGATCCTGAAGAAGTTATCAAGGCCGACAGTATTGATATGTTGTGTCGTGGAGAAGGTGAGTACGCTTTGGCAGAGCTCTGCGATAAGCTATCAAGCGGGAAAGATATCTCTCAAATAAAAAATATTTGGGTAAAAAAGGGCGGAGCTGTTATAAAAAATGATATCAGGCCCCTAGAAACAAATCTTGATGATTTACCTTTTCCTGACAGAAGTTTATTTTCTTATAAAAATCTTTACGATTATAAAATAAGAATGCTTACTGTGTTGGCTGCCAGGGGATGCCCTTTTAGCTGTAGCTATTGCTGTAATCATCAGTATCAAAAATTATACCCGCATAATTATCTACGTTCGCGAAGCGTTGATAATGTTTTGTCCGAAATTGACGAAGCGTTGGGGTGGTATAAAGACGTTGAGTTTATTAATTTTGTGGACGACACTCTTTGTATGGATAAAAAGTGGATAGAAGAGTTTTGCGAAAAATTCCCAAAAAGATTTAATTTGCCTTTCCATGGCAATACTCGCGTAAATTTTTTAGATGAACAAATGCTCTCGTTGCTAAATAAAGGCGGATGCGAACGCCTTGATGTCGGCATAGAGTCAGGCAGCGCGTATATGCGTCAACAGATATTAAAGAGAAATATTACCGAGGAGCAAATAGCCAGAGCGTTTGATTTAGCGCATAAATTCGGCATAAAACTTTCCGCATACAATATGATTGGTTGTCCTTTCGAGACACCTCGGATGATACTTGAAACCATAAAACTTAACGCTAGAGTGAAGCCGTATGCTTCCCACAATGCTATATTTCAGCCCTATCCGAATACTGAGGCATATCAATTATGTTTGAAAAATAATTTTATTTCCGAAAAAAAAGTCTCAGCTTTTTTTAAGGAGAGCGTTTTAAGTCAGCCTCAACTCAGTAAAAGGCAGGTTCTGTTTTTTAGCCGATATTTTCCAATCCTCATGAAGCTTTATATTTTTTCCGGTATTTTGCCGAAGAAGATATCCTCGCGCCTCGTCTCTTTTATTGATAAAAACGCTATAGGCTTAAGCAAAAACTATATAGCCTTAAAGTCTTATTTCTTATTTTTAATAATTTTATCTCCGATTAAAACAATTAAATTGCTAATTATGAAAATTAATCCTCGCATGGCAAGAAAAATAAAATATATTATCGATGGGCGTTATTATATGAAAGGAAAAAATAATTCATGAATACTAAAATACGCGTTTGCATTATAAGCGGTGCATATCCGAAGGTAAACGATGGAATCGGAGACTATACTGCAAAGCTTGTTAATAGCTTTAATAAGGATAACTTAGAGGTTAGTTTAATAACAAGCAAGGACGAGGCAATACGTAAAAATATAGAAAAAAATAATAATTTTCGGATTTTACCCATAATTAAAAAATGGAATATTTTTGCACTGATTGCGATACTGCGATTAATAAAAAATGAAAGATTCGATATAATTCATTTACAGTTTCCTTCAACGAAATACAGAAGAACCGTTTCTTTATGTTTCTTGCCATTTTTCATCCGCATGTTTTTTCGAGATACCAAAACGGTTATTACTCTGCATGAGTTCTCTATTTCCTATCCGATAAATAAATTGCGGCAGATTTTATTAAGTTTAGGCAGCCATAAGGTAGTAGTCACGGATAGGAATGAGCTTAGCCAGCTTAGAAAATTCATGGTTAACGGAACAAAGAAGATAGTTTTTATCCCAATAGGAAGCAACATTGAGGTTTACGAATATAGCCCCAAGGAAAAGGAGAGCTTTTTAAAAAAATCAGGGATTCACGGGCAAGCTAAAATTATTACATTTTTTGGTTTTGTGCACCCCAATAAAGGTATAGAATATTTATTGAAAAGTATACGGAAAGTTATCGATAATGGCATTCCGGTGCAATTGGTGGTTATAGCGCAATTAGATTTTGCAAATAATGCATACCATAATAAACTTAAGAAATTAATGGATTCTTTAAGAATAAATGAATCGATTTTTATAACAGGCTATACGGCGGAACAAGAAGTTTCTAGGTTTTTATCGTTTTCTGATATTTGCGTGCTGCCTTTTTGTGACGGCGTAACATTACGTAGGGGGACACTTATCGCCGCCTTAGCGCATGGCAAACCGGTTGTTGCTACCAAGTCAAATAGATATATTCCGTTTCAATTGCGTGATAAAGAAAATATATATTTTATACCAGTAAATGATGTTAAAGGGTTGGCAAAAGCCATAGAGTTATTATGTGCTGAAAATGAATTAAGAGAAAAAATTGCAGCCGGAGCCAGCCTATTGGCTAAAGAATTTTCCTGGGATAAGATAGCCAGGGCTCACGAAATGCTTTATCAAAACATATTAGGATAATTCCAATGAAAGAAGAATTATTAGGTATTATTAAATGCCCGTCATGCGGAAATTCAAAGAAAGAATGTTTTGATTTAACTAAAAGTGCGATTACCTCTTTAGAGATAAGAGAGGGAAAATTAAGGTGTGGTATATGCTATGAAGAATTTAACATAAAAAACGGCATACTGAACCTGCTTTATAAGCCAGATAAAGAGGTTTTAGAAGAAATCCAAGGGATTATCCAGGCACTTAAGGAGGGGGGGTCGAAGTATGACGATAAAATGCTTTTATCTTTGCCTGAAGCAGCCGAAAGCAAAAATCCACTTGATTCATCGTATAAATATTCTCTCAATTTCTATAAGGTGATGGAAGAATTAAAGATAACAGGGCAGGAATTAGTTTTAGATATTGGAAGTGGCAATACCTGGAGTTCGAGCAAACTTGCCCAAATGGGATGCAGGTGTGTCGCTCTTGATATTTCTTTACCCAAATTTAAGGGTTTAGAATCAGCGGATACCTATTTTAACTCTTACGGAATATATTACGAAAGAATTCTTTCGGATATGAAAAAATTGCCATTTGCTAGTGGCACCTTTGACATCGTAATGAGCAATTCGTCGATACATCATGCTGCAAGCTTAAAGGGTGTGCTTGGGGAGATAAACAGAATTCTCAAGAAAAATGGTAAATTGGTATTAGTTAATGAGGCAGTTTGCAGTATGTTTTCTTTGGTAAGAGATAAGAGCCGCAAGAGCCTTCCGCAATTTGTTAAACGTTTTAATTGGACCGAGAACACTTATTCAGTAGCGCAATATCTACGCTATATAAAATCAGAAGGTTTTGGCAGGGTTAAGGTATTTTTTCCGCCATCTATTGATAGCAAATTGACAGAACTCAAAAATATAAAGGCTGATTTTAAGAATAAAATGATTAAACACCGGATAGCTTATTTTATTTCTTTTGTTTGCCCAAGCGGTGTTTTTATGGCGGTTTTTAAAAAAATTATTTTTTGGCCGGCAATAATTATCTTTGGAATGCCGCTTTTATTGATTGCCGAAAAGAAAAATAAATAGGTATCATCGATATGGATTTTAAAATATTATTATTTTTTATTGTCGCAATCTTGGTTATTTTAATAACGCTGCACAGGCTGATATATGGTGTTTATTTTTTGCTATTACTTGCACCGCTTGAAAGAGTTTTTGTTACCAGGGCCCTTGGCATTAATATTAAATTGGCAGAATGGATGGGGCTTATTTGCGTGTTGATTTTTCTTTGGAATTATCTTGCCAGGCCACAGAAAGGGCTATTTCCTGTACGGGTAATGCTTCCGCTCTTTATCTTTGGTATGGTTAATATCTTATTAGGGCTGTTACAGCTTCCTAATGTAATGCAATTTGCCCAAGAAGCTAATTTTAATTCCCCAGGATTTAGAACTATCAAAGTAATGGTTTGGTGCGTTTATTCTATATTGGTAGCGATGGCGACCTGTTATGCGATTAAGGATATCAAGGATTTGAGGAGATGCGTTAATATATTGTTAATTTTTCTGTTATCCATATGTGCGGTTTCTCTTGTCGCTATGATACTTAACCTTTTTGGCGTACATTTTGCGGCATGGTCACTTATTGGGAGGAAAGGTTTTACCGGTATCAAAGGAACGTTTACCGAACCGCAATATCTGGCTTTATATATGGCGCCCATTGTCCCGGTTGCATTGTTTATGTTTATTCTGCGTATTTATCGGTTAGGGATATTTTTAACTATCGGAGCCAGCTTCATACTTCTTCTAGCGAATTATTTTTCTTTTTCCACGACAGGATTGGCAGGCGTTACTTTAATGATCGTAGCTATTCCTTTTATGGTTAAATACTACCGCATGGTTACAACCAGTAAAGGAATGCGTTACGCGATTATTCTTGTATTGAGCATATATATTGTTTTTTTGGTAGGCGCATTTTTTAATATCGATTTTATTAAGGTAACTATGAGCAACTATTTTGACAAAATGGTTCAACAGGACAGCCGCTGGGCCGGAAGGGTGATGGGCCAAAAAATGTTTATAAGCCATCCTTTCATAGGCGTTGGCCCGGGAAATTGGGCGTGGGAGGCAGAACGCAGTTATCGTTTACAGGTTACAAAAGAAACATTCGTTAAGCCGTCGTATAACTGTCTTTATTGGGAAATATTGACAGACCTTGGCATTGCCGGTTTTATTCCATTTGTCTGGTTTTTTATCGGTATGATGCGTAATTTATCTAAGAGCATATGGCGGACAAACGATATGTTTTTGAAAGCTATGGCGGCAGGACTTATGTTAGGTATCATAACGCTTCTAGGTGAATATTACGTTACTTTTAACTTCTATCGTATCCATGTGTGGCCTATATTTGGTATTGCTTTGGCAGTTATTAGGCTTAGCTATCAACCAGTCCAGGGAGCGCTAGGTAATGAAACGATACGTATATAAAAAAAAGAGATATATCCTTATATTTTTCATCATTGATTTTTTTGGTTTTTTGCTGGATAAGCTGTTTTCTTTTTTAAAGAAACCAATTAATGATATTTCTATAAAAAAAATTGTTGTAATTGAATTAGCTCACATAGGCGACGTGTTGGCCATAACCCCGGCCTTGCATATTTTGAGAAAAAAGTTCCCCCAGAGTTCAATTACACTAGTGGTGGGCTCCTGGGCGAAGGAAGTTGTTACGGGCAATCCTGATGTTGATGAAATATTGGTTTATGATGCATCGTGGTTTAACCGTAGTAAAAAAGTCAGCCGTTCATTTATCAAAACATTTACTTTTATAAAATTGTTGCGCGCAAAAGCATTTGATATGGGTATTGATTTACGAGGCGACGTAAGGACTATTCTTCTGATGCGGCTTGGTGCAATCAAGAAAAGGCTTGGCTATGGGTTTACCGGAGGGGCATTTATGTTAACGGACGTTATGCCTTTTGATGTGAGCCGGCGCCAGGATAAACATCAGATTGAACATAACATCAATTTTGTTACCTCAATCAAAGAAGGTATTCCTTATGATACACACGACACAACTCTAAAAATATTTTTTTCTGATAAAGATATCCTATCCGTAGATAAGTTGCTTAAAGATAATAATATAACAAATAAAGATTCGCTTATTGCCGTCCACCCGGGCGCTGGAACTGCCGCTAAGCGCTGGCCGGCTGGACGTTTCAGCCTGCTTATTGAGAAAATTCTACGAAAGTATAAAGTAAAAATAATATTGGTGGGCGGGCAGGAAGAAAAGAATTTATTAAAATTACCGGATCCAGGGCCAGGCTTAATTGATTTAATAGGAAAAACCAGCCTAAAGCAATTGGCAGCTCTTCTTAAAAAGTGCAAACTTTTTATAGGGGGAGATTCCGGTGCAACGCACATTGCTTCTGCTGTAAACATCCCGATTGTTGCTGTCTGGAGCGGCCAGAATAAAGTGAGCCACTGGAGGCCCCAATCAGATGCGGCTATCATTGTCCAAAAGGAAGTTGATTGCAGCCCCTGTGGGTTAACTAAATGTAAAAGCCTTAAGTGCCTTAATGATATTTCTGTTGAGGATGTTTTTTTAGCCGTGGATAAACAGCTTAATAAATTATTGAAATAAGAAAACAATAAGTTCAGATAGGGGTGTCTTAATAAGATTATGCTTGGAAAAATTAAATTAGCAATGATTAGCGGAACATTTCCTGAGTTGCACTGCGGTATAGGAGATTATACCTATCGGCTTTGCGCAGAATTAAAAAAGCACGATGCGGCAGTGAGTGTTGTTACCTCGCAGAGCCCCCAAATTAAATCTCTGGAAGGCGTAAAGCTTATCCAAGTATTAAAAAATTGGGATTTGTTAAGCCTCCCGACTTTACTAAATTTTTTTAGAAATAATTTTACAGATATAATTCACATTCAATATCCCACCCAAAGTTATAAAGATAAAGCTATGATTAATATCCTTCCAGTTTTTTTAAAAGCTTTTTTCCCTAATACTTTTTTGATAGTGACAATCCACGATATAAAAACAGCGCACATTTTTAATAAGATCAGGGCTATACCTTTTCTTATATTTGCCGATAAGATTATCCTTACGGTTGCGGAAGAAAAAGATTATTTGGTTAAGCGATTTCCGTTTTTGCGGGATAAACTTGAAATTATATCTATAGGTTCTAACATAAACCCGGTTGAATTAAGTAGTGAAGAAAGAGGAAAAATAAGGGAAAAGTTAGGCGTAAAAGCGGACGAGATACTGCTTTCTCATTTTGGTTATATCTTACCGAAGAAGGAGTTGGAATTATTGATTTATTCGGTCAAGCATTTACACGAAAAAGGTCAAAAGATTAAATTGATTTTTATTAGCGACTTTTGCCCCAAGGCGAACAAATATCATCGCCGGCTGGAAAGCATGAGTCATAAGTTTAATCTCGAAAAACTAATTATATGGACAGGATATTGTCGACAGGAAGAAGTCTCAAAGTATCTCTTGTCCTCAGATATTGGGATACAACTATATCCGGATGGCGTTTCTTATCGTAGAACCAGTTTCCTGACAGCCATAGGCCACGGATTACCAGTTATAACTACGGTAAATACAAGATTGCCGGAGGGTCTTATAGACCGCGGCAATATACTGGCGGTTGTGCCACGCGATGCCGGAAAACTGGCAGATGCCATAGAAGAATTAATACTATCGAAGGCGCTAAGGAAAGATTTGAGCGTAAAGGCAAAAGAATTTTCTGGGCATTTTTCTTACGAAAGTATTGCTGAAGAACATTTTTCGCTATACCAAAGCTTAATAAAAAGCGAAGAACCAAAAAATAGATAACCCATTCTCACTGGTTTTATTTTACGCAAAATGCGATATAAAAAAGTACTTTTGGTCAATCCGCCTATAGCAGAAAGTTATCTCGGCCCTATTAGGCCGCCGGCAGGATTGGGTTATCTTGCCCAGCGCTTAGAGGAAAATTCTATAGAGCATGAAGTGTTGGATATGGCTTTGGGTCGTAAACTAAAACATTTATGCGGTAAAATAGATAAATTTAAACCGGACCTTATAGGCGTAACTATATGGACGTATAAATACAAAGATACTTATGGTTTGATTGAGGCAATTAAGAAAAAATACCCCGGTATTAGTATAGTGGCCGGCGGGCCGCACATTTCAACTCTAAGGGCAGATGCCGTTTATGAGTGTAGCGCTATAGATTATGGTGTTGTTTTAGAGGGGGAAAACACCTTGCTTGAGCTTTGCCAGGGTAAAGATTTTCGCGAAATCAAGGGGTTATTATACCGTGAAGGCCAAAACATAATATATAACGGAGACAGGGAATTTATAAACGAACTTGATTCTATCCATTTTCCAAAGTATAACAAATTTGAACTCAATAAATATTTTCTTAAAGAGGTGACGATTATTTCTTCAAGAGGATGTCCGCATAATTGTATATATTGCCCCGTTAATTTAGCTATTGGAAGAAGATTAAGAACAAGAAGCCCAATGAATGTAGTTAGCGAAATCGAATATTGGTACAATAATGGTTATCGCAGGTTTAATTTTGCCGATGATAATTTTACATTTTTTAAAGAAAGGACATATGAGATATGCGATGAAATCAAAAACCGCAGTTTTACCGGATTAGACCTTCGTTGTGGCAACGGTATCCGCGCAGACAAAGTTGATAAGCCGCTGCTTAAGCGAATGAAAGAAATAGGGTTTAATTATATAGGCCTGGGGGTAGAAGCGGGGAATAACCGTATTCTTAAAAAATTAAATAAAGGCGAAACCATAGAAATCATTGATGAAACTATCAAAGATGCTTGTAGCCTTGGTTATGATGTAACTTTATTTTTTCTGGCCGGTTCACCCGGGGAAACATTATCCGACATCGAAGATTCAATAAATCTTGCTGAAAAATATCCCATTTTTGAGGCGCGCTTTTATAATATCATACCATACCCTGGCACAGAATTATTTAAACAGCTTAAAGAAAAAAATCTTTTTTTGGAAGACCCCCGGGAGTATCTTAATAACGCTTCAGCATTCAGCGATAAGCCGCTGTTTAAGACTGAAGAATTTCCGGCAGACGAAAGAGTTAAGCTATTTGCGCGGTTAAGAAAGATAGAAAATAAAATTTTAAAAAAGACCATTAAAAGAAAATTAAGAAAATATGGCTGGTTGGGGATATTCTTTTCTAATTTTATATCCGTGCGCTTTATTTACTATCTTATAAGGCATCAGAAAATTATGCGGTGCATTTTTGAAAAAATACGGCTTAGCCGTAAAAAAGGCTTGTTGTAGGGTAGTTATATGTTAAAAGTACTGATGTTTAACAAATTATATGGTCCTTCCCTGGGGGGAGTAGAGAGGGTCACGTACGATATCTGCGAAGAGCTCAAAAACAAAGTAGAACTTATCGTTTTATGTGCTAATACAAAGTGTAAAACAGAAATAGAATATAAGGATAACTACAAGATAATAAGAGTCGCCAGCCTGGGGAGAATTCTTTCTTCCGTGCATTTGGGGGTAACCGTGCCTTGGTGGTGGAAGAGGATGAAAACTGACGTTATTCATTTTCATTTTCCTTCTCCTATAGCAGAACTTTATTGTTTGGCGTTATGCGCACGAAAGCAGCCGCTTATCGTAAGTTATCATGCGGATATCATAGGATATAAGAAAGCCTTATTTTTTTATGCCCCTTTTGTAAAAAAATTTCTTAAAAGGGCAGACCGTATTATTATTTCTTCTCCTGCGCTGCTGGCGCATTCGCCTTTTTTGAATAAATTTAAAGATAAATGTGTTGTGGTGCCTTTTGGCATAGAATTGGAGAGATTCAGGTTGACCGAGGATATTAAAAATGCGGCTAAAAACCTTAAGGAGAAATTTACTAAACCGATTATTTTATTTGTCGGGCGCTTGGTAGCTTATAAGGGGCTAAATTATTTAATCCGGGCCATGAAAGATATAGACGCCGTGTTATTGATAATAGGCAAGGGCGACCAGGAAGCAATATTAAGAAAGCTTGCGAAAGATTTAGGAATCAGCGATAAGGTATCTTTTATAAAAAATGTAACAGACGAAGATTTACCTGCATATTATCATGCCTGCGATATTTTTATTTTGCCTTCAATAAGTAATAAAGAAGAATTTGGAGTAGTCCAATTGGAGGCGCATGCCTGCGCTAAGCCGGTGATAAGCACAGCGCTTCCTACGGGCGTTCCATTTGTCAATCTTGACGGTATAACCGGGCTTATTGTTTCTCCTTGTTCTTCAAAAGAATTGGCTCTCGCAATAAATAAGCTTCTTAGCGACGATACGTTACGCAACCGGCTCGGCCAGCAGGCGAAAAACAGATTAGAGGCTGAGTTTAGTAGGCAAATAATGACGCAAAAAGTTTTGAATGTTTATGCGGAAGCCTTAAAAGAACGTAAAATGAAGCTTTGCTGAAATAAAGTCCGGGGTTTCCTCCCGAACAGAAATTAATAATTGTAGTCATGCCTCGGGCTATGCAGAAGATTGGTTTTTCCTAATTCTTTGCAAAGTAAGGGGTCTAACCACAAGGGGTAGACCATCCGAATACCTTATTAAGGATGGGTCTAATTCCACAAGAATAGGGTTTCCTGTACCATTTAAGGAAGGCCCCTTGGGTATCTTGCGGGGTATTAAACTCTAAAAAATATGGCAATTAAAAAAGCGCACCTTCAATTTTACAGGGAAATTTTTGATATTCCCCATTTTTTGTCAGAACCCTGCCTGATGTTCGGTTTCCAGGATGTTGTTGGAGAGGATCTTCCCGAAGATTTTCGATTTAAAAACGGTAAAGACTTATTGATTTCAAAGGGTGTTAAAGATATTCAAACGTTGGATTTTTTTGATAACAGGGCGGACTTAAGATACGATATGAACATTCCAATCCCGGAATCTTTAAATGAAAAATACAGTTTGTTTTTAGACATTGGCTGCCTGGAGCATTTGTTTGATACCAAACAATGCCTTGAAAACTGTTTGCGCATGGTTCGTCTTGGCGGTTTTTATATGCTGCAAACCGTTATAAACGGCTATTTCAGGCATGGGTTGCATGTGTTTAATCCTGAAGGGCTTATTAACGTATTGAAAGCGAACAACTTCGAAGTATTGTATTTAAAATACAGTTTAAGTTCCGGGCTGGCAATAGATAATCCGTCTTTGGGTGGAGATGTTCTAATTTGGATTGTTGCAAAAAAAATAAGAAGCATTAATAATATTACTTTACCTCAACAACAGATTTGGGTGGAGTTTCAGGAAAATCAGGAAAGCGGAAAAAAAATAATTCCTGCCAGAAGAAACCTTAAAAGTTTTATTTACCGAATATTGTGCATAGCTTGGCGTCCGCTGGCTTGTTTGAAAGAGAGGATAAAGAAAAATTTGCAGATTTAGTTTTTTTTGATAAATAATTTACCGATATCTTTTCTCAAGTATTTTCCAAATCTTAAAATATCGATTAAAAACAGCGGTAAAACCCTTAACTTTGAAAAAAAACGCTGATTTTTATTCGAAAGATATAAAAATAAAGCCAGAATTATTTCTCTTCTTGCGTTCCCTTCTGTTTCTTTATACTCCTGTTTATTTTTTTTATCAGCAAAGAAAATATCCAAAAGCAGCATTGCATCTTTTGCCCAATTGGGGAAATTTAAAGAAATGTTGCTTTCGTGGCTGTGTTTTATGACCATGGTTTTGGGAATGTAAATAATATTTCCCCCAAGCTGAAGCAGGCGGATATAGAGCTCCCTGTCATGCGTTATCTTAAGTCGCTCGTTTAATAGCCCGATTTTATTAAGTGCATCGGCTTTTATCACTGCAGACGACATCGAAAAAATGAAGCTAGTTTCAAGTAGCAACCTGTGAATTAAGCTGGGGTAATTTTCTTTTTTTACATACCGAATGGTTTTTTCTAAGCCATTGCTATCTGCGACTGTAACTTCGGAAAATGAAATATTAACTTCTGGGTTTTGAACCAAAGCTTCAACTTGTATTTGAAGATATTCGGCAAGCCATTCATCATCCGAGTCTAAAAAAGCAATAAATTTACCTTTTGACATCTTAATGCCCCGGTTTCTTGCCTTAGCTGCGCCGCCTTGCTTAGTAAGGCGTATTGAGTTTATATTCGGATAAGAGGTTCTAACCCAACTGTAAGTTTGGTCAGTAGAGGCATCGTCGATTACGATGGTTTCATAGTTATTATATGTTTGTCTCGCTACGCTCTCCAAAGCTTTTTTTAGTTTCTCAAGATGATTTCTGGTCGGAATGACTATTGAAACAAGGGGTTTACCTGATAAAACTTTTCCTGATTCTTCGGTATAGGTTACTACTTTCTGCATGTTAGCGCTCAATGGTTTTTGCAATGTTTCGCGATGTGCCTAGATAGGGTCCGCCGCTACAGATTGAAGAGCCGATATTACAGCCATGTATGCAGGCACAAGAAGTTAACTGTTTTCTTTGGTTTTCGGCTTCTTTTGAATTCCAGGCTTTTTTAATATCCCAATTCCAGGTTGCGAGATTGCCAAATGGTTTTACCTGTTCGCATAGGCCGATATCTCCGTTACTATAAATTACGCAGTCTTTATATCCGGCATAGCAAAAGAACTGGCGCTCTTCAAATGTGAGCGTATTTAATATAATTTTTAATTTTATTTTTTCAAAAAAAGTAAAATATCCAGGGTATTTTTTGGATATTTTTTCAATTAACTGTTCAATTTCTTTAACCTCAACTGCGCTATCGGTGCGTGGATTGTATTCTTGATTTAAAATCTCCTGTGGCACCCCAAAAGTGCTGAAAGAATTGCCTCTGACAATAGCAAGTTTACTGGGATAGCCGCGGCCGTGCAAATAGTCAACCAGTTCTTCGATTTCCGAAATATTCTGCCTCATTACCGTAGCGGAAACAATGAAAGAAAAATTTTCAGCTTTTTGTTGTAGCCGCTTCATCCGTTCGCATGTATCAATTACTTTATTGAAACCGTCTTTAACTTTTCGTATCTCGTCATGAGTTGAGGGCATGCCATCTAACGATAATTGCAGGCGCAACGGTTTCTTGTGTTTTTTGCTGATTGTGCCACAAATAGATTCGATTTCTGCTGAAAGCAGCCCATTCGAAAGAAGGTCGATAGATTGTGTCAACCGTAAACTCATTAATGTGTCTATAATCGATTCCAGATCTTTCCTTAGAAACGGTTCACCTCCTGTCAGGATAATTTTTACACGCCTGTTTAATGTTTTGAATACTTTGGTGATATTTTCTTTGTTTATGTCTTGATTTTTACTTCTTGAAGTAGCCGGCAAAAAGCAATGTTCGCACAAGGCATTACATTGCGAAGTAACAAAAAATACGATTAGCTTTGGTGTAGGTAGAAAAATTAATCTCGTTAAGGAAGGGAACCTTTTTTCTATGTATTTTCTTATTTTCAGCAAATAATATTCATGCATATTTTCCTCTTTTCATGACTTCAAAAGATTTACAATCAACCTCAGGGCGTTCATACCGCATACGCCTGTGCGATAAAATGTGTTATGTTTTTTCATAGACTCATAGACTAAACAAGTAGAGCAAGGTAATGGTATTTCACTATTGTATCTTGCCTGATTTGTTACTAATTTGATAATTTCGCGATAGGCTTTTGTGTTTAGACATTTTCTCAAACCAAGGGAGAAAACATTTCCGAAATTTACGTTTTTATTAAAACAGCAACCTAACAATTTTCCATCCCAGTTAATCTGTACAGAACTCCAAAACTGATTACAAAAAAACATAAAAGTTTTATTGTTATGAGTTTCTCGATAGTTGTCATTTGAAACAGCACCTAATTCCCTGCGGACAAGCGCTTCGTTTTTGATTGGCGAATAACCATCAATACAGTTAAATACTGCTTCAAAATTCATATTTAACGTTTTTGACATTTCTCTTGCCGCGGATATTTCATGCTCGTTGTGGCCGAATACAACAAATTTCCATATAAGTGTGGGAAATTTACTATTGTATTCCGACTTGAGTGAATTTATTTTTTTAATATTATCAATAACTTTATGAAAATTTCCGCCTCGCCTGTAGATTTCATATGTTTCATTGCAAGCCCCATCTATAGATACTTTGAGAGATTTGAATTGATATTTTACTAAGCATCTCAGGACCTCATCGGATACCGTATTTAGGTTAACTCCATTGTCAGCCGTCAAAACGATTTTTTTGTTGTAAGCGTATTCGATAATTTCAACTAACTCGGGATTCATAAACATCTCCCCATAATTGGAAAGTTCTATTTGCCGGAAAGTAGGGTGGGTGTTAACGAATCTCTTGAAGTCTTCAAATTTCAGATTTCCTTTTCCTATCGGGCCATTTTCTATTTCCGGTCTGCGGCAGCATACACAGTTAAGTTGGCAGTTAGATGAAGCTTCAATACAAATCTTTGTGCCTGCGATACTATACCAAAAATAATTGTATAAGTATATCCCGAGCATTAAAAAGCTGTCGAAAAGTTTATAAATTATAGCCCGAAAACGGTTTATCATGGAATCTAGTCTGTTCTTTGTTATTTTAAAGGCCGCCCTTCTTGATGAAAACGGGGTTATAATTTTTTCCTCCGGAGCATAATAGAGCTGACCACATTACAGCCATCAATACAGGTGCACTTGAGCAATGACAATCTTTGCTGCATAGCTCTATGGGAGTTCCACGCTTTTAAAAAATCCCAATTATAATTTGCTAAATTTCCAAAAGGAACCACTTCTTCGCATATGCCTACGCTGCCGTCGCTATAAATAGTTGCCTGATCATAACCGGCACGGCAGGCTAGCCGCCGCGCATTTGATGTAAGTATGTCCAGCATAACGTTAAGTTTTGTTTTCTGAAATTGATCAAAATAGTTAACATATTTCGATTCGATGTTATTTATCAGAGCCCGTATCTCTTCCGGCTTGACAGCCACGTCGCAATTGGGCTCATATCCAGCATTGAGCAATTCGGCAGGAACGTTAAAGGTGCTGAAAGAATTCCCTCTTACTATGGCTAGTTTGCTAGGAATATTTTTTTTTCTCTAAGTAGCCGATAAAATCTTCTATCGCCGCTAAATTTGATTTCATAATGCTGATAGAAACTATGAATTGAAGATTGGCGAATTTTTTTTGAAGAAATTGAAGAGAGGAAACAGCTTCAATAGTTTTTTTAAAGCCATCCTGTACTTTTCGTATGGAATTGTGCACCTTCTCAGGGCCATCCAGGGATATTTGAAAATAAAAAACTTTCTTAAAGCTGCTGCAAATTGTTTCTATAAGCGGTTCCATTTTTTCCGGAAACGTGCCATTGGACGCCATGTGGACTGCGCGCACCTGTTGAAGTTTCATTAAACCGCTTATAATTTCTTCCAGATCATTCCTCAAAAAAGGTTCTCCCCCGGTTAATAAAGGCGTAACCGGTGAATTCAACGAACTGAACAGTTTAATAATATCAGCGGCTGCGATTTCTCTGTCTGGCCGGGGCACTCCCTTTATAAAGCAATGATCACAAAACGCATTGCATTTTGAAGTAACAAATAAAGTAATGCCAGTCGGTGACCTTAAAGGAAATTGAACTGGAAATGATAGTTTTTTAGTTAATTGCCCCATTAATTTAAAATCGTAATATTTTAGCGATTGCGTTGCGTCTAAATAATTTATGTTTTTCCTTGCTGTGAGTTCTTTGTGTTTTTTAAATTGGCCGATAAGGCTAAAAAGGTATGTTGGCTTAAAACTTGACCGGTAATTACCGAGCATCCAGATTAACCCACCGAACAACCCTTTTCTTTTTATTGCAACTTCAAGGCCTTTGCCCAGATTGAATTTAAGCCATTTATTTCTATCCAAAGCTCTATAATTGTTACTATCCTTAGAGTAAAAATGTTTAGCGCGGATATCTGTCGAAATAATCACCCTATAACCATGCTCTTTAATGTTTAAGCAGATGTCTCGGTCTTCGCACATATAAAATATATAAGGGTCAAATCCTCCAGTTAGAAAAAATACTTTGCGGCTAATTGCCAGAAAAGCGCTGGCGGCGATATCAACATCAAAGACCCGAGCATCTTTACCGGCATTTTTAAGAAAACAGCATTGTGCAGTTTTTTGATGCCAGGAATTATATCGTATTAACCATATGAATTTTACGTCATTGTTTGTTTCATCAACAGGGCCCTCGCCCCCTACAGCTCCGATACTAGTGTCTTTTTCGAAGATGCGGTTTAATTTTATAAAAGTATCTGGAAGCAACTCGACATCGGAGTCCAAAAAAAGCAGTATTCCACCCTTGCTGGCTAACGCTCCCGCGTTTCTTGAATAAGCCGGGCCCAAGTTAATGTCATTGCGGATATAAACATCACACGAAGAAGCAATGTCCCTAAAATTTTCGCTGCTGAAATCATCAACAACGATAATCTCGTAATTTTTGTAAGAAAATTGCGAATGAATGCTTTTTAAACATTTTAAGAGGTAGGCCTTTCTGTTGTAGGCTGGAATAATAACGGAAATTAATGGGTTTTCCACTTTATCTCCCGCTATAAACACAGGATAAACCTGATATTTTTCTATTTTTAAAAATGCAAAAGTGTATACCTTTCTTAGTTATTTTATCACTCGTTATTTTATTCAAAATAAGAAGCCCCCGCTATCAATATATAGTATCATATAGGGTCAGGAAAACAATCCCCGAGTATTACCCATAGCGTCAAGAATATTGTGTGCTTTCTATCCTCCTGTATCGAGGTGTCAAATCTTCTTTTATAAGAGCATACAGCCAACGTTTACAACTTAAGGTATTAGGGAATCTGCCAAGAGCATAAAGTTAATGTGTAAAAACCGTTTTTTAATCAGGCAAACAGCTGTTTTGCCTATGTTGATATGCGTTTTTGCGTATGCAATTAAATCTTAACAAAATATATTTGAGAATAAATATATATATTTTTTCTTTAAAGGTTAATTTAATTTTATTCTTGTTGATAAAGAGCACATCACAATCATTTTCGTTGCTCCAGGATACCGGAAACGTAAGATAAAAAAAACCAAGGCGTTTCAGCCTCTTTTTTACCGCCTCAACGCCACCTCTCATTGTGCGGTCAATGAATGTGTGGAATTCAATGGTTATTTGCTTGGCCTTAAGTATCGTTTTATCGCTTACAGAAGCGAACATTTCCATCTCCGCGCCTTCGATATCAGCCTTCAAAATATCAACATCTTCAACTCCGTTTATTTCCAGGAATTTTTCAAAATTTATACCTTCCGCTGTTATATTTTCCTTTGTCCCATGCATTTCGCAGATTTTTTTCATTATGCTGGTTGTCGTAGGCTGGTTAGAAACATATAAATTAACCGGGCCGTTGTTTTTACAAATTACATAATTAAATTTCTTTATTAGTTTACTTTCAATAATTTTATCATATGAAGAAGGCAGAGCTTCCACTGCCAGGCATTTGCATTCAAAAGCGCTGCTTACCTTGGAAGAAAATTCCCCATCGTAAGCTCCCAAGTCAATAACCAGAGAATTTCTGCCCAGGCAGCTGGTATAAATATGATGGTCATCATAGGAGACAATGTTAGTTTTTTGGCAGAGGCTGCCTATTAAATAATCCCTGTATTTACCTATTGTTTTTTGAAATTGCATGTTTTTTTGATGCAAATCTATCGAAACAAAATCTTAAGCGATTAATAAATGACGCTGAGAAGTTCAAGCGGTGTTAATGGAAAAGTTGAGAATAATTATGTTTTATCGCTACCCAACATAATAATTATACACCATCAGGGTCTCATTTTCAAAACAAAACCTGATAAAGATTCTTTAGCCAAAGAATTCATAAAATCATTGATATGCTTAGCTACTAGGCGTATAATTATTTTTAATGGAACGAACAGCCACATTGCTATCATTAAAACACCTTGATATTAAACCGCTTTTAGCCTGCAATGCTAATTGTAAACCGTGCTCTTACAGGCGGGAACTGTATCGAAAAGTAAATAAAACTAACATCATTTCTATTGAACAGTGGGATAGTATTTTGCTGGAGGCAGAAGGGCTAGGCGCCAAAGAATTAACCATAAGCGGAGGAGAGCCTACGCTTTATAAAAACCTTACAGAGCTTATAAAAATTGGCAAGCGCCGTAAAATGCATGTGTGTCTAAATACTAACGGCAGCCTGATAACCGAACAATTCGCAAAAGACCTTCTTGCCGCAGGGCTTAACGAGGTGCGCATTTCAATATACAGCCCTAAGCCTGAAATGCACGATGAGATTAGAAGCTTCAATGGTTTGTGGGAAAAAGCGACCAATGCCATTAGGATTTTTCGTAAATTGACGAAAAAAAATCCTTCTTTTAATATTATTGCGCAAACTATTATTTTTAACAGAAACTATAAAGACTTGCCCGGGCTTCTCCGGCTTTTCTACGAGTTGGGCGCTACGACAATAAATTTATCCTACATCGAAGGAGATTTCACAAAACAATATCTGCTTAACGAAACAGAAATAAAAGATTTCAAGCAAAACATTATTCCCGCCCTTTTGTCTTTCTGCGCGCAACTAAATAAGCAAATTATCAGCCAGGCAAAAAAAGCAGTAGAACATATATACAGCGAAGATATAGCATCTATTTCTGAATTTGCCCAAGGCATTTACAGGCCTAAAGATAGAGGCCACCTCTGTTGCCATATACCGAAACAGCAAGCCCTTATTCTTGCAAACGGAGATATACATCCGTGTAACATGGTAGAATACGCGCACGGTCCTGTTGTGGGAAATTTGTTTAAAAATACATTATCCGAGATATGGCATGGAAAGAGCTGGAATAGTTTTAGGCAAAAATCATTTGATTTCTGCCCCTTGTGCCCCGTAGCATTCCATCCTTATTTTGCTATTAGAGACCGCACTTTGATGCGGATTAAAATAGCCAGGCACCCATTATTTCTGGGCGGTAAAAAAATCGTTAAGGCAATCCTGCGGCCGGAAAAACCTGAGATTTGACAGCCGCCAGAAAAATAAATAAAAAATGAAAAACATTATACAGGGATTATGGATAGGTAAATCGCTTTCTTTGATGGAGCAATTGTCGATAAAATCTTTTCTTGCCAACGGGCACGAATATCACCTGTATGTATATCGAAAGGTGAAAAACGTACCCCGAAACACGGTTATTAAAGATGCAAATGAAATATTGCCAGAGCAGATGATTTTTAAATACCGCGACAAAGAGCATGAAGGAGGGTTTAGCGGTTTTTCGAACCTGTTTCGTTATAAACTTCTTTCAGAAAAAGGAGGATTCGGTGTTGATTTGGATGTCGTGTGCCTGAAGAATTGGGATTTTGACGCCTCTTACGTATTTGCAACAGAACGGTCTTATCGGAAAAAACCAGACAGCATTTGCGCAGGCATTATAAAGGCCCCCCAGGCAAGCGATTTTATCAAAGAATGTTACGAAAGCGCTAATTCAATGGATATTAAAACTTTACGTTTCCGCCAAAACGGCATGTTTTTGCTCCATTCTTTGATTGAAAAGTATGAGCTTAAGCGTTACGTTGCGTCTCCTGATGTTTTTTGCCCGATAGACCACTGGGAATGGATAAAATTCATTGACCAAAATTTAGATTTTTCAATTTCAGAAAAGACATATGGCATACACCTTTGGCATGAGCTTTGGAGGCTTGCAATGAAGAATATAATTAACAGGTTATTAAGAAAAATAGACTCAAATATTTTGTATGGTGAAAAAACATTGTATGGAAGATTACAGAGAATGTATTTATGAAATATTATTACCTCTTTCCTGCAGAATAAATTTGTTTTTTAAGTTTTGTCTGACAATAAAATCGCTTGATGGGCAAAATGCTTGCAGGCGGAGTGCGTTTAAAGTAAAATAATAATAAGCTTGATTTTATACGTTAGGTTTAGTTGTTTATCCTTGATTGTTTATCAAAACGCTAAAAAAGCGGATATGTTTTATTAATTCTGCAACATTACAGCGCCTTCTGAGGCATTTCCGGGTTATGCGTATTTTGAATTTATAATATATCCGAAAAAATTAGGTAGGTAATTGTCGTGAAGACGTTTTGGTATAAACGGCCGTGCGATATTTGGTTAGCGTTGTGCGGCTGTATGTTTTTTGCGCCCTTTTTCCTTTTATTTTCTTTCTTGATTTGGCAGGAGGATAAAGGCTATGTGTTTTATAAACAAATAAGGCTTGGAAAGGGTGCGAAAAGGTTTCAAATGCTGAAATTTCGTTCGATGACTGTTTGTTCCAAAGAAATACCCACGTTTGATATCCAAAAAAGCGATTCACGAATTTGCATTACAAAGGTAGGAAGATTTCTACGTAGCTGCGCAATGGATGAATTGCCTCAAATCATTAATATACTTAAAGGCGATATGTCTTTTGTCGGGCCACGGCCGCTTATGCCCTGCGAGGCTGCCATATTAAAAGACCAGGAAGGTTTTTCCGTGCGTTCTACCGTTCGGCCAGGATTAACCGGATTGGCTCAGATTACCATTGATAAATATATGTCCAATGATGAAAAGCTAAAATACGACCTTCAATATATCAGAAATCAGAATTTTTGGGGCGATGTTAAGCTTATTGTTTATTCTGTGGGTATAACGCTTTTACGTAAATGGGAAACTCAATGGCAAAATAATCATAGTGCTTCCACCTAACGAATATTATATTTACCCGCTTTTAAAAATTCCTTACCAAATTATACCCTTCTGCTATAATACTCTTTAGTGAAAAAGCGAAAGAAAAAAAAATTTATCCGCAAAGGAAGGTTCTATGTTTATATTCTGCTATGTCAAGATGGCACTTACTACACCGGACATACCAATAATTTAGAAAGGCGGCTTAAACAGCATAGCAGCGGCAAGGGTGCCTGGTATACAAGGGTTAAGGGGTCCGGTAGCGTGGTATGGCGTAAAGAATATCGGTGTTTTAAGCCCGCGTTCTTGATGGAAAAGCGGATTAAAACGTTAACTCGTTTGCAAAAAGTTGCACTTGTCAATGGAATGAGCTTGGCTAGAGTGTTTGCAAAAGCTGGAAAATAATATTCAAATAATTTAAATTAAGAGGGGGGGTAAAATGAAAATATTGCTTTTATCTTCAAGTCCGCGTAAAGAAAATAGCCAAACTCTTTTATTGGCAAAAGAAGTTTTAAGGGGCTGCGATAAGGCAGGCGTAAAGCCTGAAATAATACATTTATGCGATTTAAAAATTGAATTCTGCCGGCATTGCGAAGCTTGTCATAAGAAAATTTTTTCTTGTCCCATAAAGGATGACGTTGGTTTTATTATAAAAAGTATGCTTGAGGCAGATGCAATAATCCTGGCTTCGCCTAATTATATAAATCAGATAACTGCTTCAATGAAGGCATTTTTTGACCGTTCCAGCCACTTTATTCATTGCAAACGGCTTATGGAAAAATATGTTGTTGGTGTTGTTTGCTCCGGAAGCGGAGAGGATGAAGAGATTTTACGCTATATAAAGCATTATGCTAACGCTTGCGGGGCGCAATATGCAGGTGGTGTTTCTTCCAGGGTTCCGGTGAGTGACGAGAAAAAGGAAGAAGGATTTGCTTTGGGCGGGATGCTAATTGCGGCTATAAAAGAAAAAAAATCATTTCCTGAACAGCTCAATGTTATCAAAATAAATAAAGAGCGCTTTAAAAGAGTTATGGAAAAAAGGAAGGATGATTGGGCAGAAGAATATCAATATTGGAAAGATAAGGGTTGGTTGTAATATATAATAGGGGTAAGGAAATATTTATTCCGGATTTCCGATGGCTGTTTATGTCAATACTGTCAGTTAAAGGCTTAAGAAAGGTTTATGGGGATACTACTGCCGTAGATGGTATCTCTTTCAAGGTGCATCGCAATGAAATAGTGGGTTTGCTTGGCCCAAACGGCGCAGGTAAGACTACGACTATTAATATAATTCTTGGTGTCCTTGAGCCAAATGCAGGAAATATAACTATTGATGGCCTTGATATTTTTTCTCATCGTTCGAAAGCGATAGCCCGCACTAATTTTTCTGCCGTTTATACTCCTTTGCCGGGAAATTTAACAGTTATCCAGAACTTGCGTATTTTCGGCCGCCTTTATCAGGTTGATAATCTTTCAAAACGAATCGAAGATTTACTTGTATATTTTGACCTTATAAAGTTTCGTAACAAAAAATGCGGTGTGCTTTCTTCAGGCGAACAGACACGCGTAAGCCTTGCAAAATCCATGCTTAATAATCCGCAGTTGCTTTTGCTGGATGAGCCGACCGCCTCATTGGACCCTGCGACGGCTCGTGATGTTCGCGTCCGGATTCGTGAATTTGTGGCAAAGGGGAGTGGTGGAGTGCTTTGGACATCGCATAATATGTATGAAGTGGAGGAAGTATGCAGCCGTGTGCTTTTTCTTTCGCACGGAAAAATTCTTCTTGAGGGCAATCCAAAAACATTGCCTGGCGAGCATGGCAAAAAAACACTTGAAGAGCTTTTTATTGCTGTGGCTAGTGAACGGCTCACTTTGGAGGGAAGCTAAGTATGTCTTTTTATAGGATCTTTACTATTGTGCTTCGTCAATTATATCTTATCCGTGGAAGCTTCTCGCGGATGTTCCCGCTTTTTTCCTGGATTGCGGTTGATATGGTTCTTTGGGGATTTCTTACGAAATACTTAAATAGTGTTGCGTCAGCCGGATTCAATTTTGTTCCGGCGCTTCTTGGGGCGGTCCTTTTGTGGGATTTTTTCGGCAGAATTATGCAGGGAGTGACAATTGCTTTTTTTGAAGATGTCTGGTCGCGTAATTTCTTAAATATTTTTGCAACCCCGCTTTTAATATCTGAGTATGTTTCGGGTCTTATATTAACTAGCATATTAACCAGTTTAGTAGGGCTTGCCGTTATGCTTGTTATTGCAACTGCATTTTTCAATTTATCATTTTTAGTATATGGCTTTATGGTGATACCGTTTCTTTTGGTGCTTTTTTTATTCGGTATTTCGCTCGGTATTTTTGGAAGCGCGCTTGTGCTTCGTTTGGGCCCTGCATCGGAATGGTTTATCTGGCCGATACCCGCATTCATCTCGCCTTTTGTCGGAGTCTTATATCCAATTTCAACGTTGCCGGATTGGATGCAATCTATTTCTAAGGTTTTACCGCCAACCTACGTTTTTGAAGGATTAAGGGCAATTATTCAGGGCAAACCGGTTTCTATTGCCTTGCTTGGCGTAGCGGCTGTTCTTGCGGTCGTATATATATTTTTAGCATACCAGTTTTTTGTAAGAATTTATCGTAGCGCCTTAAAGAGCGGCCTTATTGCCCGCTATAGCGCGGAGAGCGTTAGTTAATAAAGAAAGAAGTTAGCAAAAAAGAAGCAATATGCCGAAAGCTAAATTAAATGATATTTCACTTTACTATGAGGTTTATGGCAATGGTGCGCCTCTTTTATTAATTGGCGGCTTAGGTTCCGACAGCTCAAGCTGGTTAGGCGTGGTTAAGGAATTTTCGTCATATTTTCAGACTATCATTTTTGATAATCGTGGGTGTGGTAGAAGTAGTGCAGGCGGTAAGTCTACCATGACGGAAATGGCGAAAGATGCGATTGCCTTGCTGGATTTTTTAAAAATAGAAAAAGCCCATATTCTTGGCCACTCAATGGGCGGCTACATTGCGCAGGAACTTGCCATAAATTATCCCAATCGCGTTAATAAACTCATCCTGGAAAGCACTGCCCCTGTTTCTTCCAAAAGAAATAACACCCTATTAAAAGATATTTATAGCCAGCTTGAAAAAGAAGGGCACAACGAAGCGTGGTTCAAGCGGTGGATTGAATGGTTATTTTCTCCAGAGCTGATTGCTGACAATTCTTTTGTTGATATGTTTATTAAGAATTCGATAGAATATCCTTATCGTCAGAAAGCGGATGGATTTAAGAGCCAGATAGAGGCAATTGCTTCGTTTGATGTGCGCGATAAGATAAACGCCATCAAAGCTAAAACCTTAATTCTTGAAGGAAAAAATGATATACTGATAACTCCGGAAGAAGTAAAAGTATTGGCTAAAAATATACATGGAAGCACTGTCAAGCTATTAGACGGCGTAGCGCATTGTATACATATAGAAAATCCAAAGTTATTTACTGGGGCAGTGTTGGGGTTTCTCAGGCAGGGTGGAGCTTTCCATTAAAGGAGTAATATAATGAAACAGTGGTACGAGTCATTATTTGAGAATTATGCACATAAGTATGACAAAGAATGTTATGTTTGCGGAACGATTGGCGAATGCGATTCCATCGAACAGGAGATAAATAAGGATAAATCTCTAAAAATTATAGATATTGGTTGCGGCACCGGGCGCCATTCTATTGAACTGGCAAAAAGGGGATATAATGTGACCGGTGTTGATCTTTCTGAGAATCAGATTAAAAGGGCGAGGGAAAAAGCAAAAGAGCAAGGGTTAGAAATAGTTTTTGAGAAGCATGACGCGAGAAACCTTCCTTTTAAAGGCGAATTTGATTTGGCGATAATGCTCTGCGAGGGTGGTTTTTCTTTAATGGAAACGGATGAGATGAATTTTGAAATATTAAAGAGTGCGACAAAGGCGTTAAAAGATAATGGGAAGTTTATATTTACGACATTGAACGGGTTATTTCCGCTTTTTCATTCGGTCAAAGAATTTTATGAGTCCGCGGCCAAAGAAGGCAATTCAGCGTGTAAAAATTGTTCTTTCGATTTGATGACATTCCGAGACCACAACACCGTAGCGTTCGAAGATGACGCGGGAAATAAAAAGGAACTAAAATGCGACGAACGCTATTACGTGCCCAGTGAAATAACTTGGCTTCTAAAGACGCTCGGGTTTAAAAAAATAGATATTTTTGGCGCGAAACTGGGAGCGTATTCAAGAAATGATAAGCTAACGCCAGAACATTTTGAAATGCTTGTTGTCGCGCAAAAATGAAAGAAAACAAGAAAAAAGTCTGTATCCGAACTTTTGGTTGCCAGATGGACAAATTGTTACACTCGTATTTTACACTCGTTGAAAGAGCGGTATGATAAGGATTAATTATCCGTAGTATAATGAGTTAGGGCGAAAGGCAAAGAAGGAACCGTACGTAAGTGGAATTTTGGGCTGACCGGTGAATGTGCTGAGGAGCGATTTCTATGAAACGATTTTTTAACTGGCAGATGATACTCGCCTTAATTCTTATTTCCCTATCCAGTCTTTTTTATTTTATCTATTATCTTATTTTTCGAGACATACACCATATTTTTCAAAGGAGAAGATTGCAATGAAGAATATCGCAATGACATTTTCGCTCGCGTTTCTGCTTTTGATCTCCGGCGCCTGCACCAGGACGGAATCAGGGGGCTGGAAGTCCTCTCCGGACCAGAAGGATTTTTCCCTCGATCACCAGCAGATCCTGAAACATCTGAGGATGGCCAACGAGACCGCCAAGGAAGCGATGGAATCCGGTCACCCACCCTTTGGCGCAGTGCTTGTGGCGCCGGATGGCGAGACGGTGCTGATGAAACAGGGAAACGTGAGTTTGATGGACCATGCCGAAACAGTGATCTCGCGGCGGGCATTTGCGAAGTACGACCCCGACTACTTGTGGAAATGTA